>SDBV01000097.1_pt1 | contig 98364 bp, 79 predicted proteins | sample 2277081 | NCBI WGS metagenome assembly SDBV01 (sample SAMN10402039, study PRJNA504765) | marine sediment metagenome | isolation source: marine sediment core GS10_PC15, 223 cmbsf | place: Arctic Ocean: Southern Knipovich Ridge | collected 2010
TGGTCCCAGGAGAAGCACCCAAGGCCGTGCCGCCTGCGATGGCCAGCATCGCCACAACCAGTACAGCCAAGAATTGCCTGTTCATAATCATCCCTTTCATTCGCGCCTGTCTGTTGGCTTCCGTAGACCATGCATCTCGTAGCGGCCGCCCGTAAGGGCCGCCGCTACGCTTGTTACGCCGAAGTCGGATTGGATGTCTGCAGTTACGCCTTGCGTCGCCTTCTCAGCGCGGCTGCCGCGCCCAGCAACAATAAGCTGATCGTCGCCGGCTCGGGGATGGCGTCGACGCCGCCGTTACTGACGCCGTAGTAGGTGCCGAGAATCGTCAGGTCGCCGAGTTCGATATCCGTGTCCAGGTGCGGGTTGGCGTTGCCCTCGGCCCACGTGCTGCCGACGCCGTAGTACGTGCCAAGCCTGGTCAGGTCACCGAGTTCGATCTCGCCGTCGAGGTTGAAATCACCGTACTGCGTGCCGAAGATCGGGTTACCGTCGCCATCGACGGCTGAGGTCTCGACCAGGTAGCGGACGAGGTAATCCAGGTCGTTGATGTCTATGGCGCCGTTGGTCCCGCCGGTCACGCCATCGTCGCTGAGGTCGTAGTTGCCCGTGGTGGGAGCTATGCCCGTGAGGATGTAATCGCCCATCAGGTCGATGTCCTCACCGTTTATGACACCGTCCTCATTGACGTCGCCGGGGTCGTAGGTCACCAGGCCGGTGACGGTGAAGTCGCCCATGACGTCGTAGTCCATAGTCGCGTTGCCGCCCCAGCCGATCGTTTCGGGATCAATCTCCTCGTCATAGACAATTCGCATTGTCAGCACCAGGCCACCGAACCAGGGAGGAGACCACGCCGTGGCACCGGGAACAAAGATCACGTCCTGCGATGGCACGACGCCGAATTGCGTGTTAAACCAGTGAAGGGGCTGGCCGGGGCCCGTCAGCTCTGCCTTCCAGATGTCCCCTCCGCCGCCGGTAAAGTCCACGTATTCGCTGTACGAGTGCGGATTGGCTGTACTGGTCCCGGGATAGCCGAAACCGGTGTCCGTCCAGCCACCCGCGCCGTCATCGTAGGATGTCACGGACACATCAAACTGCGTGGCCGCGGCCTCGCTGATGTTGCGCTGGCTCCATATCTCCAATAGGCGGCCTGTGGCGACGGGCCAGGTCTCATAGATCGCCAGATTGCCGTGCATGTCGGTGTCACCCCACCGTTGGGTCCTGAACAGGCCGCCATCGGGGCGGTCCTGAAACTTGTTGGCAATCTTGCTGTTGTCCAGCCCTACCAGATGAAACAGGTAGAATGTGGTGCTAACGTTATAAAGATCGAAGAAGTACTCGTACTTGCCGGCGTAAGGGCCGCCCTGTATGTAGGTGGGGTTCTGGGCGAGTTCCATGTACATGGAATTGTTGCCACCGAGCGGCGCCTTGGCGGGGTCATACCCATATTCATAGGCTGAAGCTGTCCCGACGGTCACCAGGAGTATCACCGACAGGGCTGCAATGAATAAACGTGTCTTCATGTTCCTTCTCCTTGAATAAACAGCACGTGAAAACGAAAAGTTGTAGAACAGGGGGCAGCGACCTGTCGGCCGCTGGCCCCTGGGGGTGTATATTTGGTTTTTCGGTCGTTTGGCTGCTCGGGCTCTACGCTTTGCGACGCCTGCGGATGACAGCCAGGCCGCCGAGGGCCAGCAGGCTCATCGTGGCCGGCTCGGGGATGACGGTGAAGTCGCCAAGGACGTCGTACGCCATCGTCGCCCCACCGTCCCAGCCGATCGTCAGCGGATCGATCTCCTCGTCATATACAACTCTAAGTGTCAAGACGAGGCCGGAACCGGTATATGACCACGAGGTAGTCCCGGCCAGATAGATGGTGTCTTGAGCCGGGTTGGTGCCAAACTGCGTATTCCACCAGTGCAAGGGCTGGCCGGGACCGGTCAACTCCGCTTTCCAGAAGTCGCCGCCACTATTGTAGACCACGTACTCATTGTATGAGTGTGGATTGTTTGTGCTGGGCTCGGGGATGGCAAGACCTGAGTCCGTCCAGCCGCCAGCACCGTCATCGTAGGATGACCGCCACTTATCAAAAGCCGTTGCCGAGCCCAAATTCGCGTTGACGCCTATGCTCCACAGGTCAAGTATTCGGCCGGTGGGGGTGGGCCAAGCCTGATAGTTGCCGTTGGGGTCGCCCCATCGCTGGGTTCTGACCGTGTCGGCGCCGGTGGGCCTGAGCTGCTGGGCGTTGGCAATCTTGCTGTTGTCCAGCCCTGTCAGGTGCAAGTAGTAGAACGTGGTGTTAATGTTGTAAAGATCGAAGAAGTACTCGTACTTGCCGGCGTACAGTCCGCTGCTTATCAAGACTGGGTTTTGGGCAAGCTCCATGTACATAGAGTTGTTGCCGCCGAGCGGCCCCTTGGCGGTGTCATACCCATAGACATAGGCTGCTGATGCGACGCCGGAGGTCAGCAGCACTGCCACCAGTACTGTCGCTACCAAAATTCGCAGATGTGACTTCATTTCACGTCTCCTTATGTGTCTCTCTCCGAGAGAACTCACTTGGTTGCGGATATCCGCCCAGTGCGGATACCTCACTTACTGTCGGCCGCTCCATCGGCTACCGTCGCTCCGTCTGGCCCGCCTGCACGGGCTTCCCTACGCCCGGCCACGCCGCCTGGCCGGCAAGAACTCACCAGCGAATTCCTTTCTTTTGGGCCTACGTCCTTGGCATTACGCGACATCCTGGCCCAACAGATGCGCCGCCATTCTTCAGGTAATTCATGCTCGTCCGTCACGGCGGGGCCCCGACTTGCGTCTGCCAAGCAGTGCCGCCGCGCCAACGGCGAGCAAGCTGAGGGTCATCGGCTCGGGGATCGCGTCCACGCCGCCGTTACTGGCACCGTAATATGTGCCGAGAATCGTCAGGTCGCCAAGCTCGATATCCTCATCCAGGTGCGGGTTGGCGTTGCCCTCGGCCCACGTGTCGCCGACGCCGTAGTACGTGCCCAGCCTGGTCAGGTCGCCGAGTTCGATCTCGCCGTCGAGGTTGAAATCGCCGTACTGCGTGCCGAAGATCGGGTTACCGTCGCCATCGACGGCTGAGGTTTCGACCAGGAAGCGGACGAGGTAGTCCAGGTCCAATATGGTCACGCTGCCATCGGTCCCGCCGGTCGCGCCATCGTCGCTGAGGTCGTAGTTAGCCGTGGTTGGGGCGATGCCCGTGCGGATGTAATCGCCCATCAGGTCGATGTCATCGGCGTCGATGTCGCCGTCCTGGTCGAGGTCGCCGGGGGACAGCGGGGCTGGGCCGATTATCGGGGTCCAATTCTGCTCCCAATAGAACGGCCCGTAAATGCCGTAAGTTATGTTTCCCGGGGGGTTGGGGTGGACCACACGAATGGTCATGAACAGGCCCGCCGAGTACCCAGAGGAGTAGGCCCACCAGTAGTGCAGGCGCTCGGTCGTGGTGCTGCCGGGATACATTCTGCCGTATGGCACGTCTTTGTAGTCTATGGGCATGTGAATGGGGTTGATCATCTCCCATGAGTACCCCGGCAGTATCCAGTCACCGAACTTGTATCCGTAGGAGGGATAATCACTCGGCCCGCTACTGAAGCCGTACCCAGCCGCCGCAGAATCCCATCGCTCGTAATGAGTTGTGCCGACGAGGTTCAGCATTTGCGTTGCATCGAAGTCTATCCAGACCTGCGTGGGGGGGCCTGTGCCACCTGCATACATATCGTACCAGTACTCCCAGGCGGGCTGGCCATCGTAGATGATTTGTTCGGGTGGCCTGGCCAGTTCCATCCAGGCGGCGGCCTGGGACGCGCCGCAGGCTAGCGCGACTACCAACATTCCGGTTAGCATCGAGCGTCGATTCATAATGTGTCTCCATGTCTAGTGGTCCACTAGGGTGTCCTTATGCTCGTCGTCTGCGCCTGATCAGTGCCGCCGCGCCAACGGCCAACAGGCTCATGGTCATCGGCTCGGGGATGGCATCCACGCCGCCATTGCTGGCGCCGTAGTACGTGCCGAGTATGGTTAGGTCGCCAAGCTCGATCAGCTCGTCCAGGTGCGGGTTGGCGTTGCCCTCGGCCCATGTGTCGCCGACACCGTAGTACGTGCCGAGCCTGGTCAGGTCGCCGAGCTCGATTTCGCCGTCGAGGTTGAAATCGCCGTACTGCGTGCCGAAGATCGGGTTACCGTCGCCGTCGACGGCTGACGTCTCGACCAGGTAGCGGACGAGGTAATCCAGGTCGTTGATGTCTATGGCACCGTCGGTCCCGCCGGTCACGCCATCGTCGCTGAGGTCGTAGTTCTGCACGGTGGGCGCTATGCCCGTGCGGATGTAATCGCCCATCAGGTCGATGTCATCGGCGTCTATGTCGCCGTCCGCATCGAGGTCGCCAGACACTTCTGCCGATGGGGCCGGGCCTATGATCGGAACTCGCCACTTGTCCCACTGCCACGTAATAAGACTGTAGTTGATTTCGCCGGGCGCGTCCGGGTGGACGAGGCGAATGGTCATCCACAGGCCGGTCTTGTATTGGTCGATGCTGGCGTACCAGTACCGCAACTCGTCATCCCCGTCGATTGTGGGCGCGTACATCATGGCGCTCAAGCCCAGGTACTCGCTGGGAGAGTGAAGGGGGTTGAGCATAGCGCCCACATTGGCCGTAAGCACCCATTGGTCGGTCCCTTCCGGATCGCCGTCACCGATGGAGGGGAACTCGCCCCATGCTTGCTCGCCCCACCCGTCAGCGGCTGAGGAGTCCCATCGTTGGTTGAGAGGGTTAAGCAGTAGGTTTGCGTCAAAGCCTCCTATCCTTATCTGGGAGGCCGATCCCCACCCGTTGGCATAGATGTCGTACCAATATTCCCAGGCGGGCGTGCCTTCGTAGTTAATCTGCGTAGCGCTCACCAGCACCATGTAGCTTGACGAGTCGTCTTGGGCAGTTGCCGGGATGGAGCCCACAAGAACAACCGCCAACAGCGTTGCCAGTATCAAGCGTCGATTCATGATTTGTTTCTCCATGAAGCAGTTTGCTGTCAGCCCGTGGCGTGACCGTCTTGGCCATGCCACGGGCTGCTAGAGTGTTCTTGTTATGCTCTTCGTCTGCGTCTGATCAGTGCTACTCCGCCCACAGCCAGCAGGCTGAGTGTCATCGGCTCGGGCACGGCGGGGCCTATGATGGGCGTATTCTGCTGGTCCCACCACCACGGCCCGTAGATGCTGTAGCTGATCGTGCCCGGCGCCAGCGGGTGGACCAGGCGAATGGTCATGTACAGGCCGGTTGCGTACTGGTGGACGTTGCCGTACCAGTAGTGCAACTCGTTTTCCGCGGTGATACCACCCTCGTACATGAAAGCGTTGTCCACGTTTTCGTACTCGCTGGGCAGGTGAATGGGGTTAATCATTGCACCGACATTGCCCGTGAGCGTCCACTCATCGGGCCCATCGTCACTTCCGATGGAGGGGAAATTGCCCCAGGAGCTCTCGCCCCACCCGTCGGCGGCTGAGGAGTCCCATCGCTGATTCAGCGGGTTGAGCAATTCATTTGCGTCAAAGCCTTCCAGCCAAATCTGCGTGGCTGAGCCGGCCCCGTCGGAATAGACGTCGTAGTAATACTCCCAGGCGGGCGTGCCTTCGTAGACGATCGGCGTAGCGCTCACCAATTCCATGTAGCCTGCCTGGGCGGCGCCGGCCCCTACTAGAACTACCGCGAACAATGCTCCCAACATCAGTCGTCGATCCATGATCCATCTCCTTAGATTGGCCTGCCGCGCGAGCGAACAGACAGTCCATCCACAATGTGATCGCTGGAGCTGAGAAGGGGGTTAGGGCTCGGCCACGTCCTCTTGGTGTGTGGCCCGAGCATGATCCTCTCGCCATCAACGACCGGTTTAACTCCTAACCAACTGCCAAATGTACCACCGCTCGGGGGGAAAATCAACGAAAAGATAAGAAATCTAGTCATTTATAGCGTGTATTCGGCGGCGGGGGGGGGCGAGGGCGAATTTTGCGACAAATCCGCCAAAGTCCATGGATTGTGCGTGAAAATCGAGAAAGTGCGGTATAATGTTTACGAGTGTTATGTTAAGGGCCCCGGGTCGCTCGCCGCGGTGGGTCCGACCCTACGAAAACAGCCGCTTTGGCACGCCAAAGCCAATATTCCCCGTAAGTTGAGAGGTATTGCGATGTCTGATTTCCCCCGCACAATGGTCGATGGCCTATCCCTGCCGAGGATGCTCATCGGGACGAATTGGTTCCTGGGCTTTTCGCATCAGAGCCCGTCGAAAGACAAGATGATCTGCGGCCGGACGGTCTCGCAGGTCGCCGATGTCATCGAGACGTTCCTGGATAACGGCATTGATGCGATTCTCGGCTTCGTCGCCAACGATCGCATGTACGAGGCCGTGCAGGAAGCCGAGCAACGCACCGGCAAGAAGGTGATCATCATCTCCACGCCTGGCATCGACGTGAACGAGACCCCCGAAGCCGAGGACAAGAACAAAGAGATCCTGGACCTGGAGATGGAGCGAGGCTCGTCGCTGGTAATGCCCCACACCTCCAGCACGGACGCCATGCTGGACAAGCGTGCCCGCGTGATACGCGGCATGGATAAGTTCGCCGCGATGACCCGCGAGCGCGGCATGATTCCGGGCCTATCGACCCACGAGCCGGAGAGCATCGTCTTCGCAGACGAAAGCAAGCTGGACGTAGGCACGTACATTTCGATCTACAACGCCGCCGGTTTCCTGATGGCGTTGGAGATCGACTGGACCAACAGCATCATCCAGAGCGCCGAGAAGCCCGTTATCACGATCAAGCCCTTCGCCGCCGGTAGGCTGCACCCGTTCGTTGGCTTGAACTTCTCGTGGTCGACGCTTCGCCCGCAGGACATGGTCACCGTCGGCACGATGACGCCCGACGAGGCCAAGGAAGTAATCGAAATGTCGCTGGCACACTTCGAGCGGCGTCAGAGCGGCGTGGAGCTGCAGGTGACGCGAAGCAAGCAGGTGTTCCAGAAGCAAGACAGCTAGCCGCACAGCCGCGTGCGGCTGAATGCTAAATTAGAAAATGCTAAATGCTAAATGAAAAGAGACCGGCCGTCGGCGCTTGATTGTGCCGGACGGCCGGTTGTTTTTGCGCCAAGGGGCCGCTCCTTATTTACTTTTCCGCCGCCGCAGGACAGCGAGGCCGCCCAGTGCCAGCAGGCTCATCGTCGCCGGCTCGGGGATGACCGTGAAGTCGCCAAGGACCGGATAGGTCGGCCCGCCGTATCCCCAACCTATTGACGACTGGTCGACGGGCTCGTCGTAGACGACCCGCAACGTCGCTACCAGTCCCCCGACGCTAGGGCGAGCCCAGAAGGTAAAGCCGGTGGGGACAAGGGAGATAGTATCCTGGCTCAGGGTCACACCGAACTGGTCATACAACCAGTGATATGGCTGGCCCGGGCCCGTGAGTTCCGCCTTCCATAGGCCGGGGGCCGCCCAGGCGCTGTGCGTTACGTACTCATCGTATGAATGCGGATTGTCCGCACCGGCCCATGTGTAGGCGAGTCCTGCGTCGGTCCAGCCGCCCGCGCCATCGTCGTAGGACGACAACCAATAATCAAAGGCCGACGCAGAGCCCTCCGTGGCGTTGCTGTCCATGGACCACAGGTCCATGATCCGACCGGTCGATTCCGACCACAGGTCATACTGGCCCATGGGCTGGCCCCACTGTTGGGTGCGGAACGTGCCGCCGTCAGGCCTGGTGGTGTGGGCGTTGGCGATCTTGCCGTTGTCCAGCCCGACGATATCGAGCCAGTAGAACGTGCCGCCCGTCGTGTAGACATCGAAGAAATACTCGTACTTGCCGGCATATTGCCCGCTGGTCAGGAACGTCGGATTTTGGGCGAGCTCCACGTAAATATCTGTGCCAGACCCGGCCGACTTGGCAGGATCGTACCCGTAAACGTACGCAAATGCACCGTTGCACGTCAGCAGCACAACTGTAGCCAATGTGATGATCTTGAGTGTCTTCATATTCTCTGCTCCTTCTTGCAAGATGATTTGTCAGACGTTGAAATGCCCGTCCGGGTCTACTACTTCCTCCGCCTTCTCAAGACAGCCAGGCCTCCGATCGCCAGCAGGCTCATCGTTGCCGGCTCGGGGATCGGGTCGGGCCCGACTATGGTGCCCTGGACCTCCTCGAGGGACCCGGCAGTACTGTTGTTGTAGGTGTACCACTCGACTTCAGCCGGCGCGTTGGGGTGGACGACGCGGAACGTCGACAGCAGGCCGGTCAGGCCATAGTATGTCATAGCATTGCGCTGGTTACTGAAGTGAATTCCATCGGGATCGAAGACCGTTTCGAGGTATTCATCGCCCGAGTCTGGTATGCCATCGGGGTCGACCATGACTTGCGACGTTCGCCCCGTCTCTGCCACGGCCCACATACTATCGCCATGGACGTACTCATCGCCGCCGTGCCAGGGATTGTCCGTGTACCACGCCTGGTTGACAGCGCCCGGATTGGAATCGTATACGATGTCGTACGCGTTGTAGTTGAGCGGGTGGACATCCTTTGGCTCATGCCATGCCGAAAAGTTGAAAGGCTCGGTGCCCGGGATGACGCCCCAATACGAAGGCCAACGATCAAAATATATCGCGCCGCCGAATGACCTTGGCACACCTGCAGAGTTGGCGCACCAGTTCTGCTTGGGCTCGTAATCCCATGCGTTGCCCGTTCCGTCCCACAGGTCGCCTGCATCGGTCCATCGGTTGGCCATCAGCGAGGAATCGAACCCCGTCAGACCAAAGTTCATGACAAACGCGTGATTATTGCCGCCGGCGTCCGTGGTGGCGATAACGTCATACACGTACTCCCACATTCCGGGGAAGTCATCGCCCGCGCCAAGCTGGCGGTAGGAAATGATCTCCACCTTCGCATCTCCGGGCATGAACGGCCGGCCTTGCGCGCCCGTGGCCATCATCAGACAGCAGACAAACATCAGGCCCGTTAGTATTGTTGATTTGCGCAATAGAATGGTTCCTTTCCCGAGTGCTTCGCTCCCGCGGGCCTCGCTGTTCTGCAAAGCGAAGCGAGAGCTTCTCCTGATCGATCCTCCTTGCTCTCGCCTCGATACTGACGAGAGAAAGGCTCCTCTGGCAGATGCTAAAGATGTCCCACGATTCCACAGCAGATGCGTGAGTTAGCGCATTGACCTCCTGCGGCGCCGCCTTGCCTACCTTAACTTATCGAACTGTATCAGAAGTCGGCTCGACCGCAAGAGAATTCTCCCGGCCCGAGCACGGAACGGTGAGGGACGGGGGTGAATGCTAAATGAAAAGGGGCTCGCCGTCGGCGTCTGCGAACGAGAGACGGCAGGTTGCCTTCACGGTGGCAGCCTGTCTTTCATTCAGCATTTGTCAATTTGCCTCACAGCAAATCCTTGAGCCATCGGCTGAACAATGTTCTCACGAGGCACAGTGCGACGATGCCGATTATGATCGCCGCCGGGACAAATGGGTGCCAGGTCTCCAGCATCGCTATCCCCAGGGCCAGTGCCGCCGCCGGTGGGTGCTCGGTGTCCGTGATGACCATTAGAAACATTGTCATCGCCACGGCCATGCCGCCAAAGAGGATCTTCGGCAGGTCCGGTATGATCCACACATGCTGGGGCAGAGGCACGATCCATCGCAGCCAAAGGAACGAGGTTCCGACGGCCAGCGCCACGAGGTACCCCCCCAGCAAGTATCGCCACGCAGACGCCTTGGCATGGGGCAGAGCGAAAACGATAAAAGTGCTCGCCCCCAGCGCCGCGATAACGCCCGTGTTGGTCAGCGGCGTGAGAATTGCCAGAATCAGCGCCATCGCCACACCGGCCAGCGAGCATTGAAGCAGGTAGTGCAGCTTGTCGGTCTTGAACTTGGAGTCTATGAATTTCATGTGCCTGCCAGGTCGGGCGGATAACGGCCGCCACGTTTCCGGTTATCGGCAAACTGTGCGAATCGCCGCCACGCCCACGTGCCGCGTGAAAAAATGTCAGCCGCCCAGTTGCGATTTCCCCGCCCAGCAGGTAACGTGTGGCCCCATGAGCGACACCATGGATTTGCTGCGATCTGTCAAGGATAGTACCGACGAAACGGAGTTTTACACGCCTCTGCCCGACGGCTACGAGCTTGGCAAGGTCAAGTACGTGGCTGTGTTCGGCACGGTCATCAGCGGGCTGGGCAAGGGCATATTCTCATCCTCCCTGGCTAAGCTGCTGAAAGACAAGGGCCTGCGCGTATCTCCTATCAAGCTGGAAGGCTACCTGAACATCGATTCGGGCACCTTGAACCCTTATCGCCACGGCGAGGTGTTCGTGCTGGACGACGGCATGGAGACCGACATGGACCTGGGCACCTACGAGCGAATGCTCGACCAGGATCTGACGGGCGCGAACTTCGCCACCAGCGGACAGATTTTCTCCACCGTTCTCAACAAAGAACGCGCCGGCGGCTACCTCGGGCGAGACGTGCAGATGATTCCGCACGTCACCGGCGAGGTGAAGATGCGCCTCCGCGAACTGGCCATGAAGAGCAAAGCCGATGTCGTGTTCATCGAGGTCGGCGGCACGGTGGGCGATATCGAAAACTCGTTCTTCATCGAGGCTATCCGTGAGCTCAGCTACGAGGAAGGCCCCGGCTCGGTGATCATGGCCGCCCTCACTTACATTCTCGCACCGCCCGCACTCGGCGAGCAGAAATCCAAAGCCGCCCAGCTCGGTATCAAGCGCCTCATGGAGTTCGGCATCCACCCGGACATCATCGCCTGCCGGGCAGAAGAGCCCGTCGGCGAGAAGGTCCGCCAGAAGATTTCCATTTACACCAACGTGCCCGTCCAGCGCGTGTTCAGCATGCACGATCTGAAGAGTATATACGAGCTGCCGGGCCTGATGCGCGAAAGCTGCATCGATAGCGAAGTCGTGCAGATGCTTGGGCTGGCCCACAAGGTTAACAGCTCGCGCGACGCCAAGGCCGCCATGGAGTGGTCCACCTACATCGACAAGCTCACCAACGTCAGCCATCAGGTCACCATCGGCGTGACGGGCAAATACACCTCGCTGCGGGACAGCTACGCCAGCATCATCAAGGCCCTCGAGCACGCCGGGGCAGCCAACGACGCCCACGTCGAGATCAAGTGGATCGACACCACCGATGTGACTGATTCCAACGTCGCAACCGAGCTTGCTGACGTGGACGGCATCATCGTGCCGGGCGGCTTTGGCGTGCGAGGCACGGGCGGGAAGGTCGCCTGCGTAAAATATGCCCGCGAAAACAGCCTGCCGTACCTGGGCATTTGCCTCGGCTTTCAGGCTGCCGTCATCGAGTACGCACAGAATGTCATGGGCATGGCAGGCGCGAACAGCACCGAGCTGGACCCGGACTGCGAGAACCCCGTCATCGACATACTGCCCGAGCAGAAGGAAATCGAAGGCTTGGGCGGCAACATGCGTCTCGGCGGGCAGGACGTGCAGCTCACCCCCGGCTCGATGGCCGCCGAACTGTTCGGCTGTGAGAACATCCGCCAGCGATTCCGCCACCGCTACGAGGTGGACCCGAAGTTTATAGATCAGCTCACCGCCGGCGGGCTGATATTCTCGGGCAGGCATCCGGAGCATCCGATCATGCAGGTGCTCGAGCTGCCGCGGGACGTTCACCCGTTCTTCATGGGCGCCCAGTTCCACCCGGAACTGACAAGCCGGCCGCTAAACCCCCAGCCGATGTTCGTAGGCCTGGTAGCCGCCGCCATCGAACAGGGCAAGTAGTTCGTGGCCCGCTGAGGCGGGCGTCCCCCGTGGCATGGGCATCTTGCCCATGCGTCCCAGGAGCATCTTGCTCCTGGTTGCAGTAGAAGAGCAACATAAGTAAAGAGGACAAGCAGCAGCGGCAAAAGCAGCAAAAGCAGCAGAAGCAGCAGAAGCGGCAAAAGCAGCAGAAGCAGCAGAAGCAGCAGAAGAAGAAGAAGGCAGGGCCAAGATGGCCCTGCGACGCATGGGCAAGATGCCCATGCCACGAAAAGCGACGCCTGCCGCGGCGGGCCACGTAAGAATCGCCGCCGTGCAACACGACAGCTTTCCTTCGCGAGATGCGCGGGAGCATAAAGGACCAGCGACCATGGCTGACGACAAGACCAACGATTCAGAAAAGCCCAAGATCATCGTTGACGACGACTGGAAGGCCCAGGCCCGCGCGGATAAGGAAAAACTCGCCGAAAAGGCCAAGGAAGAGGCCGCCGCCCCCGAGCCAGGCGAGCGCCAACTGCCGCCCGCCACTTTCGAGACGCTCGTGTCCACCATGGCCACCCAGGCGATGTTCATGCTCGGCATGATTCCCGACCCCCAATCGGGCCAGCGTTACGTGGACATGGACGTAGCCAAGCACCACATAGACATGCTCAGCGTGATAGACGAAAAGGCCAAGGGCAACCTCGAGCCGGACGAAAAAACCATGCTCGACCAGACCCTCCACGAACTGCGTAGCCACTACGTCCAGCTAAGCCAGATGGGCGCAACCCGCGGCGTAATCCCCGCCCCCGGCGACGAAGCAGCCGGCCAGCCGCCAATAGACCCCATGGCGCAGTAGGCGCGTCGGGGCCGCGCGGGCATGGCATGGGGCTTGACGCCGGGGACGATCAATCTTACACTGGTGTGATGCCAGGGCAGGCGAGGTAAATAGATGCCCTCCGCAGTTCCTGAGGAGTGACACGTCATGATACGCTACACTTGTACTGGTTGTGGCAGCACGCTGGGAATCCATTCTTCTATGGCTGGGCAGGAAGATGTCTGCGGCAAGTGCGGCCTGGCGTTCATTGTCCCTCAGCCCAAGAGCCGCAAGCTGCTCGTTGGGGCCATAGCTGTGGGCGTAGTGTTCCTGGTGGTCTGTGCGACACTGCCGGGGTGGCGTCGCGCGGGCAAGGACGACGAGGCCTTCGGCGCGGTCGAAAGACAGGCCGAGGCCTCGCAGGACGGCCCGGCCGCCGCGGCGGAGTTCTATGCCCAGTATCTGGAAAAATATCCCAGAGGCCGACACGCCGCTGACGCAAGGGGGCGGCTGGCCCATCTCGAAGAGCAAAGCCTAACGGAACTGGATGATTCAGCCTTCACCGTCGCCTGCCAGCTAGGCGAAGATCTCGCCCAAACAGAGGACTACGCCGGGGCGGCGAGCGCCTACGGTGACTATCTGGCAGCGTTCCCGGCAGGCGGGCACGTGCAAATAGCTGAGCAGCTCATGGCGGCACAGTTCGCCAACGCCGAGAGCCAACTCGTGAACATAGCTGACCAAGAGCAGGCCAATGCTGACGCGGAACGGCTTAAGCAGGCCTATATAGATATGGCGCCGACTCAGCAGAGAGTCAACGTCGCCTTGACCGAAGAGGATATTCCTCAGGCCATAGAGTTATTGGTTGAGTTCCTCGAAAGTCATCCTGACAGTCCCTTGTCCGACCAGGTCGTTGAGCAGGTAGCCCTTTACCGAGGACTTCAAGGACAGGTAAAGCTTGTAGCCGCAATGGGCCGAGCCAACTCAGCAACGGAGCGAGGCGATTATGGCCAGGCTCGGCGAATATGGCGGGAGTTTCTGGTTGAGAATCCTGACGGCGGGACTGCCTCCTTCGCTCAAGAGCAGATTGACGAGATTGATCAAAAGCTTTCGGCACAATCGGACGAGGCCGCTTTTGCCCTAGCCCTTGAAACGGCTGGGGCGAGTAGGGCTGCCAATGATTTCGCCGCGGCCGACCGTGCGTATCAGCGGTACGTGGAAAGCCATCCTACTGGTAGTCACATCGATGAAGTGCGCGGCCGCCAAGAGGCCATCGGGCAGGCCCTGGAGGTGCTAGGTGCCGGGCAGGCATTGGAGAAGGAGCATGCGCCCGTCCTCGATATCGTTGAGGCATACCAAACGGCTGTCAAGACTGACCCCGACAGCGGTTGGGCGGCCGTGGCCGAGCGTAGGATCGCATCGGTCGTCGTCGAGGATATGTTGTGGCGGGCGGCATTTTCGGCGGCGATGAGCGAACGCCTCGCTGAGGAATCCTTTGTCAAGTATGACCTACTGGCCCTTATGGGGGCCTGCCGAGCGGGTGGCCCACGAGCAGCGTCGCATGTCGACGACCTCGTCGAGGCCGAGGTGGAGGTGCGGGAATTGTTCTTGATTGTGCCCGGTGGGTCTCGCTGGCGAAGCTGGACTCGCGGGCGCGGGCGGATCCCTCTTTCCTACGAGCTGGCCACGGAACTTGGCATCGAGGACACCGTCCCACGCCTGGCCGCCGAGACAGAGGAAAAGCTCTTGCAGACCAAATCGTGGGGGCCTTACGACGAAGGGGTGCTCACGTTGACGCGCTATCGGGCGGAAGGGACAATGCGTCTGACAATAGACGGCAGGCTGCGTTGGGAAGGCAGACGGATATCCGTGAAAGATGACCGATTCCCGGCAAAGTTAGAGGTGGAAAGGGACGGCGTTCCGTTGACAATGATAGAGGTGAAGGACGGCGATCCTGTGCGAGTGACGAAGACGCCCGTGAAGATTACGAATTGGCATAGCCGACCCGTACTATCAGAGCTTCTTAGCGCTCTATACGAGCAGAACAACACGGCCGATTCTATCCCGAGGGTGGCCCCTTCCGGACTGGACCTCAGCGAGGCCAGCGACCTGGAGCGGGAAACGGCGGCTGCGGCCGCCGACGCGCTGCTGGGCCGAACTGGTGATGAGGCCAGGCATTTGCGCATATTTGCCACTAAGTATGCTATGAGCGACACGCTTATCAGTTTCCTCAAGGGCGAGCCGATCCCGCAGCCCGAGCATCCCGAGTAGCCCGTCCCACGGCCGTCCCGAGCGGCGTGGGCGGATGTCGGCGGCGAAACTACTTCTTGCGTTTGGTGAGCACTGCCGCGCCGCCCAGGGCTAGCAGGCTGAGTGTCATCGGCTCGGGAATGCGCAGGATGGATTGCCACTCGGCGATCGTGTCGAAGGCAGCTATCGCGTTGAAGTCAGCCACGGCGAAGTCCGTCCCGTCGCCGTCGGGGTCTATCAGCCTCAGCCGCCACTGTGATAGAGTGTCATCAAAGTAGGCGGAGGCCACCTGCTGCGAACCGTCGATATTGGCCTGCCAGGCGGCGTTGACCTCATCGACCAGTAAGTGCAGGGAGATGCCCATGGCCTGGTAGGCACCGAGGTCGACGTCGATCGCTCTAGCGCCGAAGCCGAAGCTGATAAGGTCCATCGAGCCATCGGTGATCTCGGCAGCAGTGATGTAGTTGCTGGCGTAGGTGGTGGCAGTTCCTACACTGGACGTCCAGATCTGTGTTGTTTGGTCGGCCGGCGGGAAGGCGGAGAAATCCGCCAGCGCGTCCAGCGGGCCGACCGCATTGGTATCAGCCACTGTGAAAACATCGGGCAAGTCGCCGTCGGGGTTGGTCAGCCGGAGTTTCCACTGGTTCGGTCCATCGTCGAAGTATGGCCGGGCCGGCGCCTGGGCGGGGCTCACGCTGCTCAGCCACTCCGCGTTGATCGTGTCAATCAACATATGCAGCGAGATGCCCGTGGCGTCAAAGTCCCCGAGGTCAACATTGACATCGATGCCGCCCCAGCCGAAGTTGAACATGTCGGCCGAGCCGTTGGAAATCTCAAATTCCTGGAGGAAGTTGTTGGCGTAGGCAGTGGCCCGCCCTCGGTCGGACAGCCAGTCTGACTCGCCGGCTTGGACCGGGGCGGCATTGGCCAAGCAGAGCACCACAGCCAGAGACAACGAAAGAACAGTCATGCGTGTGTGTGAAGTAGACATTGCAAGTATCTCCCAGTCGAATTAGCCTTCAACCCTTAGTGACGGTACTGCCACCCCACTGATCGGACTGTCCCGGCCCAAGAATGAGGGGAAAGTATCCCCAAGGGAGGGGGCAGTGGCCCGGCTCCACGAGCCAGCCGAGCTCGGCCGGCCGCGGGGGCGCATTTCCTGTTGACTCGCGGGCCTTCCGGCGGGTAGTATGAGGGCAAGGTGTTTGATATGAGTCTGACGCGTTTGGACAGTTTGACGGCCGGTGGAGGCGGGGCCGTGAGTCTGCGCGCGGTGGCGGGGGTAATTGGCATTACCGTAATCATCGCTATTAGCGAGGAAGGCGGTGCGGCCTCGGGCTCCTAGGAACAACACCAAGGAAAGCTTGCCCCAGCCGACGCCGCCACGCGGGTCGGCTTTTTTGTTGTTATTGCCGGGCTGGGCGGGCAGAATTGGCCCCCCAATAGGCAGATTTTGAGGATTTGTAATGGCAGAGCGAACCGGATCACGGCTCGTGCTCGAAGCGCTCAAAGACGCAGGCGTGGATATAATATTCGGCTACCCGGGCGGCCAGATCATGCCGTTCTTCGACGAAATGATGGACTTCCCCGTCCGCCACGTGCTCAGCAGGCACGAGCAAATGGCCGTCCACACCGCCGACGGCTACGCCCGCTCCTCGGGCAAGCTGGGCGTGGTGGTCTGCACTTCCGGGCCCGGCGCGACCAACCTCGTCACCGGCCTGTGCACCGCCATGATGGACTCCGCGCCGCTTTTGTGCATCAGCGGGCAGGTGCCCGTTTCGTTCATCGGCACGGACGCCTTCCAGGAGGCGGACGTGATGGCACTGGCGACGTCGGTGACAAAGCACGCCTTCCTCGTCCGCACGATGGAAGAGTTGCCCGAGGTCATCGCCGAGGCGATATTCGTCGCCCAAAACGGCAGGCCCGGCCCGGTGCTGATCGACCTGCCGCGAAACATCCAGCTCGGCACGACCTCGGCTGAGGTGCCCGTTCTTACGTCCTTGCCGGGCTACGACCACAACCCGCCCGTGCCGGCCGACCAGATCGCCCGCGCCAACGAGCTACTCGCCGCGGCCAGCAAGCCCGTGTGCATAATCGGCGGCGGGTGCAGGTCGTCGGAGGGAGCGGCGGCCGAGTTCCGCAAGTGGTGCGAGCTGACGCGAGTGCCCGTGGCCAATACGCTGCAGGGCATCGGCGCCGCCGACCCAGCCTACGCGGGCTTGCTTGGCATGCTGGGCGTTCACGGGCTGTGGCGAGCCAACGAAGCCGTCTGCAAGTGCGACTTGCTGATCGCCATGGGCATGCGGATGGACGACCGCGTGACGGGCAAGGTGGACCGGTTCGCCCCCGGCGCGAAGGTCGTTCACATAGATATCGACGCCGCGGAGCTCGGCAAGCTCGTCGAGGTGGACGTACCCATCCACGCCGACCTGGCTGCGGCGCTGACTGAATGGAACAATTTGCTGGCTGCCGAGCCGGCCGGACCGTTCGACGCCTGGATGACCGAGGCGGCCGGCGTCCGCGACGGCCTGCCGACGGGCGACATGGCGGAGGACGGCATGATCCGCCCGACGCGGCTGCTCGACGCGGTCTTCGAGATGGTGGGCCATACTCCCTACGTTTCCACCGACGTCGGCCAAAACCAGATGTGGACCGTCCAGCGGCTCCGCCTTGACGACCCGCGCAAGTTCATGTCCTCCGGCGGGGCGGGCACGATGGGCTACGGCCTGCCCTCCGCGATAGGCGCTGCCCTGGCCAACCCGGGCCAGCGCGTGCTGGCGGTAGTGGGTGACGGCGGGTTCCAGATGGCCCTGGCGGAAATGATTACGCTGCACACCCTGGGCGTTCCTGTTAAAGTGCTTGTGCTGGACAACCACTGCCTCGGCATGGTCCGCCAGTGGCAGCAACTTTACTTCAACCGGCGCTACAGCGGCACGGACATGTCGGACAACCCGGACTTCGCGGCGCTGGCCCGCGTGATAGGCCTGAAGGGCTTTACGCTGACGGACGCCGGCGCCGTCGACGCCACGCTGCGAGCGTGGTGGGACCACGCCGGCCCGGCGATTCTGCACTGCATATGCAGCGGCGAAGAAAACGTTTTCCCGATGGTCTCACCCGGCGTGGGCCTGGATCAAATGATGGAGTCGGAACATGAAGCGCCTGACGTTTAACCTGGAACTGCGGCGCATGACCGTGCTGCCGCGCATTCTTATGCTCGTGGCCAGGCTGGGCGGCGTTGTGCGCACCGTTCAGGCTGAGGACCATAGCGTGGCCCTGTCGATAGACACGCCCCTCGAGTGCGCCCACAGATTTGCCCCGCAACTGCAGCGCATAATCGAGGTGCTGAGCGTTACGGAAGTGACGGATCAGGCCCCGTGTGGCCGGCAATAGCAGCCGACCAGAGGTAACAACCCATGATCACGCTTTACGATACAACGCTGAGAGACGGCTCGCAGTCCGAGGGGATCAACTTCACCGTTCGCGACAAGCTGCGGATAACGCAACTGCTGGACGACTTCGGCCTGGCGATGATCGAGGGCGGCTGGCCCGGGAGCAATCCGAAGGACGTGGAGTACTTTCAGCAGGTCCGCAAGTTGGACCTCAAGAACGCACGCATCACAGCCTTCGGCAGCACGTGCAAGCCATCTTCCACGCCGGCTGACGACGCGAACATAAAGGCCCTGCTGGATGCTCAGACGCCCGTGGTGACAGTAGTCGGCAAGAGCTGGACGAGACACGTAACCAACGTGCTGAACACCACGCTGGAGATCAATCTGCAAATCATCGAGCAGTCGATGGCGCATCTGGTAGCGGCTGGGCGCGAGGTGCTGTTCGATGCAGAGCACTTCTTCGACGGTTTTGCCGACGACGCGGACTACGCAATAGCGACCCTCAAAGCCGCGGCCGCCGGCGGGGCGACCACGCTCGTGCTGTGCGACACCAACGGCGGGATGCTGCCCTGGCAGATCGAGCAGACCGTTCGGACTGTGCGCGAGCAGATCGATACGCCGCTTGGCATTCACGTTCATAACGATAGCGGCTGTGCGATCGCCAATTCGCTGGCGGCTGTGCATGCCGGTTGCACGCACGTGCAGGGAACCGTCAACGGCTTCGGCGAGCGATGCGGCAACGCGGACATCTGCGCGCTGGCAGCCAACCTGGAGCTCAAGCTCGGTCAGGCCGTCCTGCCGGAAGGCAAGCTGGCGAAGATCACCGAGCTGTCGCGGCGGGTCAGCGAGATGGTGAACGTGCCGCATCCGCGTAACGCTCCGTATGTCGGCCGAAGCGCGTTCGCACACAAGGGCGGCATTCACGTGGCGGCCATCCAACGGGACGACGGCTCCTACGAGCACGTGCCACCCAAGTCGGTCGGCAATTCGCGGCGCGTGTTGGTCAGCGAGCTGTCGGGCAAGGGCAACATTCGCGCCAAGCTGGCCGACTTCGGCCTGGACCCCAGCGACAAACATTTGCTGAAGACCGTTCTCGAACGGATCAAGGAGCTGGAGAACAAGGGCTTCGCCTTCGAGGCGGCTGAGGCGTCGGTGGAGCTGATGGTGCGGCGCGAAAGGCCCGACTGGCGGCCGTTCTTCGAGCTGATAGATTTCATGGTGGTCGTGGAGCATCGCGAAGGGCGAGGGCTGTTCGCCGAAGCCAACACCAAACTCCGCGTCGGCGACAAGGTGTACCACACCGTCGCCGACGGCGTGGGACCCGTCGATGCGATGGACAAGGCGCTGCGAAAGGCGCTGGTGGAAGTGTACCCCGGCGTGGCGGATTTCAAACTGTCCGACTTCACAGTGAGAATTCTCGACGCCCACCTGGCGACCTCGGCGGTCACGCGCGTGCTGATGGAGACGACCGACGGACACAACACGTGGACGACGGTCGGTGCGTCACAGAATATTATCGAGGCGAGCTGGCAGGCGGTGAAGGACAGCTTGGACTTCGGACTGATGCGCGCGGGTCTGACCCCGGCGCGATCGGGCGATGGCGAGACATCTGACTGAGCGCGGTCTGGTGGCGAGCGGCGCTCATCTGGGCGCGGGGGTGGAGCGCGGCGGCGATGCTTGTATCGAGCATCGTGGAGATATGCGAGCGACGTTGTTTGCTCGCAGAATTGACGTCGGTAAAGTGGCGGCTGGGCGGGTATGGCCGTCACGGCCGGCGACTTGTGGCAAGGGCCGGCAAATTTTGGCGAGCCGTGGCGAGCCACGGCAAGGATTAGGAGAGTATGTTGGCAGATAATATTGACAAGCAGGCTAGCGGCAAGGTGAACCCCGTAAAGGCATATAAGAATGCGGAATTCCTGCGTAGCCCGGACGCTCGGACGGTTCGGATGTTGTGCGAGTACCTCGAGCCGCAGTCGCGATTTGAGCGGCTTGACGTTAAAGACACGATCGTATTCTTCGGCTCGGCCCGCACGCTGCCGCCCGACGTGGCGGGGGAGAACCTTCGTGCGTTGGAAGCTGCCGGCGGGGACGTGGAATCTAACGGCAGTCTTGCTAAGAAGTTACAGGTTGCTCGGCGTGACGTTGAGATGTCCCGTTATTATGCTGATGCCCGCGAGCTGGCGCGTCGGCTGACGGAGTGGGCTCAGGGCCTTGGGAACAATGGCAACCGGTTTGCGATCTGCTCGGGCGGCGGGCCTGGCATAATGGAGGCAGCCAACCGCGGGGCGACCGACGCGGGCGGGCCATCGATTGGCCTCAACATTTCCCTGCCGATGGAGCAGACGCCTAACCCTTATCAGACACCGGAGTTATCATTCGAGTTCCACTACTTTTTCGTCCGCAAATTCTGGTTTGTGTACCTCGCGCGGGCGTTGGTGGCCTTCCCCGGTGGGTTCGGCACGATGGATGAACTGTTCGAACTGCTCACCCTCCAGCAGACCGGCAAGAGCAACAAGCGCATGCCGCTGATCATCTACGGCACGGATTACTGGAACAAGGTCGTGAACTTCGAAGCCTTGGTAGATGCAGGTGTTATAGATGCCGACGACATGGACCTGGTGCGGTTCATCGACGACGTGGACACCGCTTTCGACTATATCAGCGGGGAACTGACGCGGTATTTCCTGGACTGACCCGACGCCGGGGCGACGGAGGCGGGTGACCGCGGCGGTCGACAGCCGCTGGGGGGGCAGTTTTTATGTGATGGAACTCCTGCGCGCAGAGTGTATTAGGGGAATTGTAGCCTAAAAGTGGGATGTCTTCTTCGAGGGAATTTGCCCATGCCAGCCCGGAATCCTACCCTTCCGTCGGTGCCTGATCGGACGGGCGGCTGTCGCCTCCCTGCCGACCGAAGCCACCAAACAACACAACATAAGATAGTACAGACACTTGGACGTCGAACGTAGTGAACGGCGCTTTACCGCACAGGAGAGTACGGATGCAGAGCAGGATTAGTAGAGCCATGGTCGTCTCGGTGATCGTGTGTGTTTTTGTCGTGGGCACGTCCACAGCGTTCGGCAATATGGTTAGCCTGGACGAGCACACTCAAGGCAAGGGCAACAAGGGCCTGAGCTTCCGGCCTGTCGATGGGTTCGGCGGCGCGGCGGGTTTCGTCATGACGGCTCGGACAATGATTGCTCCCTCGAATCCCTTCATGGCCGATGCTATCGGACAGATGGGGTCGGTCTACATTGAGAGGGGAAGCAAGGGCGCGGGCGTTCAGACCGCAGACGGTGGCGGCTCGAAGGGCATCTCCGGCGGCGGCGGGCACGCTGACGAGGAGTTGATCTTCTCCTATGACCAGGCGGTCTCCCTGGACAGCATCAGTATCATGCTGCGAGATATAGACTTCGGCCACGGCACGGAGGACAAGGACGACCCGGTGATCTTCCTGCAACTGGCCGGGGCGAGCGCCTTCGGCGTGACGATAATGGAAACAGAGATCATCGCAGCGTTCAGCAAAACCGGCAAGAAGACAGGCATGGTGGACTTTGCGAGCTTCACTTCCCTCAGTGGCGACACGGCGATTTCGGGCTTCAAGGTCCGCGAGACGAACGATCACATCTTCGTCACTGGCGGCTCCGCCGGCTCGGCCGTCCCCGAGCCAGGGACACTTGCTCTGCTGGCCATCGGCAGCGTGGGCATGCTCAAACGGAAATGGGCACGAGCGTAGACGGATATTCTGCCCGCGGTGGCGGGCAAGACTAGTGAGATACATAAGATAGATTGGATGGCAATGCGGGCGGCCCGAAAGGGTTGCCCGTTTTTGCTGCGCGATGGTTGCCTGTTCTGCGCTCCTCTGGCCAGCCGTCAGCCCAGTCGACCTGCCGGCGCTATAATTAGGCGATGACCCCCCTACGCATCAGCCTGTTGTTGGCGGTCGGCCTGGCGGTCGGGTGCCGCGATCAGAAGTCTGCCGAAGGGAGTGGAGCCATGCCCGCCAATACTCAGACAGCCGTCGTCGTTCAGTGGCAGGCGTGGGGGCCTGAGGCCTTCGACCGCGCCCGCCGTGAGAACAAACTCATCCTGCTGGACAGCGGGGCCACGTGGTGTCACTGGTGTCACGTGATGGACCGCGTGACCTATGAGGATGCGGAGGTGGCAGAACTGCTTAACAGTCGGTTCGTGCCGGTGCGGATAGACCGCGACCGCTTGCCGCAGGTGGACGCTAAGTATCAGCGGGCCATGCCCTTGCTACAGGCTGACAGCGCCGGCGGCTGGCCGTTGACGGTGTTGCTCACGCCGGAGGGGCACGTGTTGTTCAAGGGCACTTTCCTGCCGCCTCGTAGCGGCGGGGAGTTCGGCGGAAGCGTTGGGCTAATCGAGATAGTCAACAACGTAGATCGCTACTGGCGGGAGAACAGGGAGCAGATAAACCAGGCGGCAGCCGACTTATCGGGGCGATACGCAGAGCATCAGCGGGCGCTCTTCGCTCGCCCGGGCACGCTGGGCGAGGATACGGCAGAGGGGATAGTCGAGGGCATTATCGCCGCGGCGGACACAGCGCATGGCGGGTTCGGCGGCGCTCCGAAGTTCTTCCAGACCCCCGCTCTGGCGTTGCTGGCGGCGAGGGGATGGCGCGGCAACAGCCAGGCTACGAGCGTACTTATGGCCTCGTTGGATGGCATCGCCCGCGGCGGCGTTCACGACCAGGTAGCCGGCGGCTTCCACCGCTACAGTGTGGATGAACGTTGGCACGTGCCTCACTTCGAGAAGATGGCCTATGACAACGCCTCGCTGCTGGCGCTGTACGCCGACGCTCACGCCGCGACAGGCCAGGCCGATCTGGCGCGCGTCACGCGGCGGACGCTTGCGTGGATTGCCCGCGACCTGACGGCCCCGGGGGGCGAGGGCTTCTACGCCAGCCAGGACGCAGACGTAGGCCTGGACGACGACGGGGATTTTTTCACCTGGACAGTTGACGAGGTGCGCGACTCGCTGGGCAGCGACGGGGACGTCGCGATCTATTTCTATAACGTCACTGAGGCCGGTGACATGCGCGAACGGCCCGGGCGGAACGTCCTGCACATTCCCCGCCCGCTCACCGAGGCGGCGGACGCCCTGGAGACGGGCCCCGCCGAACTTGCCCGGCGGATTGACCTGGCCAACGACGCTCTGCTATCTGCGAGGCTCACCCGGCCCCAGCCGACTGTCGACAGAATTGTCCTGGCCGACCTGAACGGCATGATGATTCACGCTCATCTGGTGGCCTGGCAGCGACTTGGCGACGACGACGCCCTGCAAGCTGCCCTGGCGGCGACGAATCACGCGCTGGGCAGCCTGCGGGACGACCGGGGCGTGTTCGCTCACTTCCGCCGAGGCGATGATTTGGTCGGCGTCGGCATGCTGGACGACCAGGCCTGGATGATGCGGGCGCTGGTGGATGCGTTCGCCGCGACGGGCCAGGCTGAGTATCTCACCGCAGCCCGACAGGTCGGCGATTACGTGCTGGCTGAGCTCGTGGCGGACCACGATGGCTTGCTGTCCGGGCCGACCGGCGATGCCAGCGACCCGACAGCCGTCGCGCCCACTTCGAGCTGGCAGGACGCGCCAAACCGTAGTGCGGCCTCCGTGGCTTGCCAGGCGATGATGGACCTGGCCTACCTGACCGGCGACGGGCGATACCGGGCGGCGGCTGTGGCGGCGATGGAGAGCTTTGCCGACGGGTCAGGCGACTGGTCGCTGTTTGCGGCGGGCTACGCGACTGCGGTGGACCACTACCTGCACGGCCCGTGGACGATAATCGTCATAGGCCCGGTAGAAGATGAGCTGGTGGCAGAGCTGACGAGCCAGGCCCGCCGATCGCACATGCCCGGCGGGCTCGTGCTGCAACTCGACCCCGCCGATAAGTCCCAACGAGATATGCTGGCCCAGTTGGGCTACCTCGACATACCAGGCCCAGCCGCCCTCGTATGCGCCGGCAAGCAGTGCCTCTCCCCCGCCACAACCCTCGATCAACTCCAAGGCCGAATCGCCCAACTAAAGCAACTGCCGTGACCCATAGGGCTAATCCGCCATGGCGGATTAGCCCTACCGGCTGGGAAAAGTCCTTGCAGCTGCCCGATGGTCGGCTACAATCATATCTTCAAAATGGAGAAACGTCTCGGGCGGGCGTGTCGGCAGACCAGGGAGATTAATAATGACCAAGCAAGTGATCGTTGTGATGATGGCAGTTGTCCTGTGCGCGGCAGGGGCATTCGCCGAAGATGCATATCCGGTCGCGTGGGCGGTTCAGATCGGCACGTCTGGGGGCGAGAAAGGGCAAGCCGTGGCTGTGGACGCCTCGGGCAATGTCTATATGAGCGGCAGTACCAGTGGCGATCTCGGTGGTGTCAATGCCGGGCTAAGTGATCCTTTTCTGGTCAAGTTCGATGCGTCTGGCAACCACCTGTGGTCTAGCCAGACTGGAACAGATAATAGTGATACCGTGGTCTCTCTGGCTGTGGATGGTCTGGGCAACGCTTATGTCAACGGCTACACCAAGGGAGGCTTCGACGGGGCCAACGCGGGAGGGTATGACGCTTTCGTGATCAAGTTTGATACCTCAGGCAACGAGCTTTGGTCCAGGCAGATTGGGACCTCGGTCGACGACGTTGGTACGGGGCTGGCTGCGGACGCCTACGGTAACGTCTATGTTGGTGGGCATACCTATGGCGATGTCGGCGGGGTAAATGCCGGCAATCGGGACATGTTCGTGGTTAAGTACGACACGGCGGGCAATGAGGTGTGGTCGCAACAATTCGGTACGGCCAGGGACGACTATGTCAATTCAGTAGCTGTGGACGCTTCGGGCAATATCTATATCAGTGGCGGCACCACCTACAATACCGGAACTTACTTGGGGACTATAGATGTTGTTCTGACCAAGCTGGACCCCTTGGGCAACGTGCTGTGGTCGCGACAGTTTGGCAGCAACTATACCACGGAAATTGGTAGGTCGGTGGCTATAGATGGTTTTGGCAACCCTTATGTGGGGGGCCATACTTCCGGCGATATCGGCGGCCCCAGCGCGGGCGGCACAGACGCCTTTGTGGTCAAATTTGATGATGAAGGCAACGAGCTGTGGTCCCGACAGATCGGCACGTCGTCGGCCGACTATGGCCACACTATGGATGTGGACGCCGCGGGCAACGCTTACATTGCTGGCCCCACGCGGGGTAGCCTTGGGGGGCCAAATGAGGGAGACTATGACGTCTTCCTAACCAAGTTCGATCCTTCAGGCAACGAGCTCTGGTCCCAGCAGATCGGTACGCCATATTGGGATGAAGCTCGGTCTGTGGCCGTAGACGCCTTCGGTAGCGCTTACGTTAGCGGCCGGACCAAAGGGGGACTCGTCGGTCCTAATGCGGGAAGCTACGGAAGCGACGATGCTTTCCTGATCAAGTTCGAGAACCCCATCCCCGAACCAGCGACGCTGAGCCTATTGGCGTTGGGGGGACTGGTGGCCCTGAGGAAGACGCGAAAGTAATCAGACCAGGACCTGAAGGAGGACGCAGTTCGCAGGACGGGCAAGCCGCTGCGGCGGACCAACCCTACGGGTTACTCCTCAGGCCAGCCGCAGCGGGATTCGTCTTGCGGGATCTGGTCGGTCGTCCTGCTTAGCCATTCCAGCAGCAGGCCTTTCATGTGCAGCATTGTGTCCGCATGGGCCGGCTCGGCTGCCAGGTTGACCGTCTCGCCGGGGTCGGCTTGCATGTCGTACAGCTCGTCGAACTCGTCGGGACAGTAGACAAACTTGTGCCGCTCGTCGCGGACCATCCACGCCTTGGCCATTACCAGCGGGTCCACATACCAAAGGTTGTGCTTGTGGTAGTACACCCCGCCGTAGGCTGCGGCCATGTCGTGGATGTAGTCTTCGTCGATGTTGTGCCCGCCCTCGCTGAAGGCCGCCGGGCGGTGTGAGTCGCGGGCGGCTGGGTCGTAGAGCCCCAGCAAGCTCTTGCCGAAGTGGTACTTGGTGTCTTCCACGCCCGCAATTTCCAGCACGGTGGGGTAGAGGTCCACCATTTCCGTCAGCGCCTGCCTGCTGCCTGTGGTGGGTCGGCCCGGCACGTGCATGATGAATGGCACGCGGAGGATGACGTCCTCACACGCGCTGAACCATTTCTCGACCAGCCCATAATCGCCGCAGAAGTCGCCGTGGTCGGAGAAGCACAGCACCGCCGTGTCGTCCCACATGTCGCGGGATTTGAGCTTGGCGACGATCTGTCCGAGCTGGTCGTCCGCTCGGCTGACCATGGCAAAGTAGACCGCACGGATTTCGGCCCACTCGTTGTCGGTGAGTTTGTCCAGGCCGTAGTTTTCGTGGATCATCCTCACGTAGCGGCGCTTGCGGTCGTAGTCCGTCTGCAGTGGCGGGGGCACTTTCGCGCGGTCGTACATGGAGTAAAACGGCTCGGGCGCTATGTACGGCGGGTGGGCGTAGCTGGTGGCGATCAGCAGGCAGAAGGGCTTGTCGTGGTCGGCCTGGATGTAGTTCAGCGCGTCCTGCAGGCAGGCCCAGTCCCAGTCGTGGCAGGTGCCATCGTCCTCGCCGGCCCGGCCGTGCAGGAAGGAGTAGTACAGCCGGTCGCCCTCGGCGTGGGGGTACTCGTCGTCGCCGCTTTCCTCTGTGTACGTCCGGCTTCCCCACTGGTCGAAGCTCGCCCGGGCTGTTTCTGGGAACATCATATCGTTCTTGCCGACGACCACCGTCTCGTAGCCTGCCTCGCGCAGGTCGGCGAAAAGGTTGTGCTCGTGTGGTCGCATCAGCGTGCCCAGCGTCCGCCGCCCGGCGGTGTGCGGGTAGAGGCCCGTGAACATGCTGCACCGGCTCGGCGAGCAGACCGAGTGCTGAGCGTAGCACCGCTCGAACCGCACGCCGGCGTCGCCGAGTGCGTCCATGTGCGGCGTGATGGCCCGCTGGCCGGCTGGGCCGAAAACGGCGTCGGCGCGGAGAGTTTCCGGCATGAACAGAACAATGTTGGGCTGGTTTGGCATAGGCGACTCCTTGGAAAGGCTGCCCGTGTATACCCCGAAGGCCGGCGCCGTTCAAGCGGCGGACACACCTCGCCATGTCCATCAGTCCGGGCGGCATGCTTCTGCGAACAGCCAGAAGCATGGCACCCAGCAGCCGACCCATGCCGACCTTGACTATCCTCTGTCGATAGACGACAATGCTTCGACCACGGGGCGTAGCTCAGCTTGGCAGAGCGCCTGCTTTGGGAGCAGGAGGCCGCAGGTTCAAATCCTGTCGCCCCGAGTGTGGAAAACTGGCCGGTCCGATCGGACCGGCCGATTGTCCAATTGGTCGCACGGCCGGCCCGACCGCGCCAATCTGACGAGGATAAACTTCTGTGATATCAGCTCTGGATGCACTTGAACGTCTGCGAGAGGGCAACCGGCGGTTCGCTGCGGGTAGTCGGCACTTCGGTGCGGTCATTGACGAGTCGCGTCGCGGCGAGTTGGTGGGCGGGCAGGAGCCGCTGGCCATCGTGCTGGGCTGTAGCGATTCGCGCGTGCCGGTGGAGATGGTCTTCGATGGTGGGCTCGGCGATCTGTTCGTCATTCGCGTGGCGGGGAACGTGGTTGCGTCTTCGCAGGTCCGTAGCATCGAGTTCGCAGCCGAGCGGTTTGGCACGCGGCTGGTCGTTGTGCTGGGGCATTCCTCGTGCGGCGCGGTGCAGGCCACGCTGGACGAACTTGACCGTCCGGCGGCGGGTGGGTCGCCGGAACTCTGTTCGATCACCGACCGCATCCGTCCGTCCGTGGAACCGTTGCTGGCGGCGGGCGACGTGCAGGACCGGGATATTCTGCTGGCCCGTGCCGTTCGCGCCAATATCAGCGCATCGGCTGAGCAATTGCGGCACGGCTCGGAGATCCTTGAAGGCCTGATCCGCAATGAGGGCCTGCTCGTGGTAGGGGCGGAGTACTCGCTGGCGACGGGCGTAGTAGATTTCTTCGACGGCTTGGAAGACGGATGACACAAGAGGACATGCTAAAGTACGTCGAGGGGTGTCTGCGGGAAGCGCGACAGCTCTTGACGGAGGCCCAGAGCCGACTGGCCGAAGCCGAGCGCCTAAGGGCCCAGGCCATCGATGGCGGCGACGGCGATCTGGCGGCGCTCGAACGTCGCTTTCGCGCGAGCCAGCGGGAAGAAGGCAAATGCCAACGGGAAGTTAATCGCCTCGTGTGGGCCCACCGATACTGCCAGATGGAAGCCGACCACTAGGGCTTCGGCGGGTCAGGAGCGCGGGCATGGTGCCCGGCTGAACATCAGCAGTGGGGGCGCAACTGTGCATCGTACAAGAAGCTACGATCGTCGCCGGCTGGAGTGGCGTGGGAATGCGGTAGTTGCTAATTAACTTGTGTTATAAAAAGATATTCTTCATATCGGCGGGAATTATCCTTGCGAAGACTGGGTGAGATGTGAGATAATGCGGTTCTGGAGTTGGCGCCATGGATGGTTATCGATGTCGGCTGGTGTCAGGCTGGCAACGAATTCAGTAGAAGGACGCAGTTAGGCCAATCGGAGAGTTCTTCATGGGCCCAGGAAGTCGCTGGGTTGTTCGCAGTATCCTGTCTTCTAGTTTTGATGGATTGTTGCCCAGTGGCGGGCAGCGCGCAGTTCCCGTTTTATTCGGATGGATTGATACCCAAGGAGAAGCATTATGAAGTATGGAAAAATTATAGTGGCGCTGGCGGTTGTGATGCTGGCGGCAGGTGCAGCCCAGGCCGATATGTTCGGCACGGGCGCAAATGTGTTCGAGATCGACTTTTTGGACATCACGGGCGATGCCAGTTCCGCCAACGGCACGAACATCGGTACGACGCCCGGATTCGTCGACCCCGCCGCTTTCCGCATCGGTACCTACGAGATCACAGCCGGTGTGTGGAACAAGTTCATCGCCCAAGCGGGCGCACCGAACGGGAATCCCGGGAGCGCCTACGACGCCACCACCCCTGGCTCGGGCCTCACGGGGGCCGCGGGCGTCAGCGCTTTGGAAGCGTTCCAGTTCGTCAACTGGCTGAACACCAGCACGGGCAACCAGGCGGCGTACAACTTTGTCGCTGATCCGTTGGGCCTGACGTTCGCCGTGTGGTCGGCTGGCGAAGCTGACGGGACGAACCTGTTCCGCCACAAAGACGCGGTCTACTTCCTGCCCACCGAGGATGAATGGGTCAAGGCTGCCTTTTGGAACGGCTCAGCCCTCCAGCTCCACGGCACGGTAGGCGACTTCGTGCCTGTCAAGCAGGTCGACGGCAACTTCAGCAGCTTTGGTGCGGGTGTCATGGCTGTCGGCACCTTCCCCGCCGAGCTCAATGGCACCTATGACATGATCGGCAACCTGCGAGAGATCACGGAAAGCCCTAAGATTCGGTTCGTCTACGACCCGAACCCGATCATTTCGACCGCCGGCCGCGGTGCGGCCTACACCAGTGGCGAGAAGACGTTGGTCAAGCGATTCGGTTTCGGCATGAACAACGAGCAGTACAACGCCGGTATCCGCGTAGCGGCCGCCCCGGCCGCCCCGATTCCCGAGCCGATGACCATGAGCCTGCTGGCCCTGGGTGGCTTGGCGATGCTCAAGAGGCGTAAGGCGTAAATCCGCCGCAGGAAGTTAATGACGTAAGGCGATTCCTGCCGGAAAAGGGCCGTGTGCCCTGCAATAGAAGTATTGTACCCACCCAACGGGCGCCGTGCATCGGCGCCCGTTGGTCTGCGCCTTCGTGACGGTCGCTGCGTCTTTCGGCCGAACATCCAGCAGCAAATAAATAGGGCGTCCCCGCCGTGGCGGGGACGCCCTACGATTACGATGTTACTGTTGTTCGGCCGTGTCTCTACCCGGCTGGGCCTGGGCCGTAGCGGTGCTTGGCGCCACCGAAGTGAATGCCGAACGGCTCTTCCCACGGGCGGAAGGGGACCATGTCATGTATCTCCTGCAGCCGGGCCAGCACATCAGCCGGCAGCGGGCCCTTGGCGAGGGCTTCGACGTTCTGCGTGATCTGAGCTTCGTCGCGCCCGCCGTTCATGATGCAGTCGATGTCGGGGTTACTGGCGACGAAGCGCAAAGCGCATTCGACGATGTCCATTCCGATTTCATCCAGGTACGCGTACAGCGCCTTGTACTGCTCGCGGCGGGGCTTGCTGAGCCAGAGTGCGCCGGTGGCGACCTCGTCGTCGAATCGGCCGACCAGTCCGCCCTGTTGCAGCGGGCTGGCTGAGATCAGGCCCGCGCCTACTTCCTTGCAGGCTGGGAAGATGTCGATGGCCGCCTCACGCCACAGCAAGCTGTAGTTGAAGGCTGACAGTACCACGTCGAATTTGCCGCTGCGGATGATCGGGCCCATCTCGTGGGCCGTCGTGCCGCCGAGGCCCGTGAAGAGGATCTTGCCCTCTTTCTTGAGCTCGTCGAACACCTCGACCACCGGGCCGTCGTATGTGTCGCGGTCGGTCCACCAGTCGTACTCGCCGGGGCGGTCGGGCTCGTGGATCATGACGATGTCGATCACGTCGCGGTGCAGCAGCTTTAGGCTTGTCTCGACGGACTGGCGGATGTGGTCCTTGTTCTGCGGTTCGAAAGGCTGGGGCCTGCCGCCGACCTTGGTGGAGATGATGAGCGGCTCTTTGATATCCTTGATGACCGCGCCGATGCCTGCCTCGCTGGGGCCATAGCCGGCGGCGGTGTCGATGTAGTTCATCCCCAGCTCCATCGCCTTGTGGATGGCCTTTCGGCTGCGCTCGAGGTTTTCGCCCTCCGGGTTGAACCACGCTCCTCCGATCGCTACTTCGCTAACCTGCAGGCCGGTTCGGCCGAGTGTCTTCATCTTCATGTCACAGCCTTTCTGTAGGAATGATCGACAGGAAGGCATTGTGACGTTCATCGGCGGCGATGGCAAGGGCTGGGACGAATGCTAAATGTTAAAGGACAAATGCTAAATGAAAAGGCCAAGCCGCGGCCGGGAGTCTTTCATTTGGCATTTTCAATTTAACATTTAGCATTCAGCGCATGATCTTCACATCCTCAGCCACGTCGCTGTGTGGGGCTTGGCTGAAGCGAATGATCTTGTCGACGCGGACGATTAGTTGCCGCTCGACTTGTGGCGGCGGGTAACTGGTCTCGGCGGCGGGGTCGTAGCCGTCCAGTACGGCAAGTTCGTCCACTTGCGTCACTTCGCCCAGCAGTTGATAACCGTTGTCGCCCGCGGCGTCCCATATCACCAGGGCGACGCGACGGTTTTCGCGAAGGTTCATCACGGTGCCCGGACAGAACCATTCGACGACGAGCACGTTGCCGTCCGGGTCGATCAGGAGCTTGTTGGCTGCGGCCATGTGGGGCATTCCGTCGGGCCCGGCCGTTGCGACAAAAATGCTGCCTACGCTGTCAGCCAGTTGGACCGCTTTTTCGAGGACATTAGGATCGACAGGCATGATTATCTCTCTTTCCCGCCGCCCGGGCGCCGCGCAGGCGCCCGGTGCAGCGCTGTCACATAACGCCGAGCGGAAATCCGCGCCGGCCTAACCCGCGGGAGGCCCGATGCGATAGGCCTTCGTCCGGGGGGGATATGCCCCGCCTCTACCGATTCATTATATACGCGGACCAGGCCTCAGGTCGGCCGGCGGGCTAGAAACGTAGCGACAGGCAGGTCAGCCCGCCGTCCATCTTCTCGAACTCGGATATGTCGACCTCGATGATCGGCGCGTCGAGCCGTTGGAGTAGGCGGCGGGTGTCGGGCCAGCCGGCCGGGGCGAGCAATTGGCCGTTGATGAGTATGCAGTTGGCGCCGGCAGGCTCGTGAGCAAGTGCGGGGATGATCTCAAAGTCGGCAAACTCCGCCCGCGCGGCGAACTCAGCCGTGGCCAGCAGCGTGCGCTCGCCCACTACGGTCACGCCGGTCTTCAGGTGCAGACAGCCGGACACCAGCACGGTCGAGGCTGTGTACCCGTGCTGGTCCAGCAGGTCGGACAGTTGGTCTGCGCCGTCGGCGTTGGTTCGGCCGCTGATACCGATGAAGAAATGCTCTCCCGCGCGCATCACGTCGCCGCCGTCCAGCGCGGCTGGCGGAGAGATGCGTTCCAGGGGCCCGCGCGGGCCTAGCAGCTCGGCGATGACCGCCTGCTCGCCCTGGCGGGATGGCGAGGACATGTTCGTTATGATAGCGCATCGCTCGGTGACGATTGCCGCATCCTCGACGAATGTGCCATCGGGGTAGAGCGGGTCGGCTTGCAGAACGGTCACTTCCAGGCCGCACTGTCTGAGGGCGTCGCAGTAGGCGGCGTGCTGGTCGATCGCCAGGGCAAAGTCCGGCGGGCCGAGGTCGGTGGTGGTGATGGCGCCCGCGAAGTTAGGGCCCGGCTGTCTGACGATCGCGCGTGAGAAAATCAATTGCGTTCTTTCAGGCTTGTGCGTCTGGCTCTTGGCCGACGTCGATGTTGGCTGGCAGGTCGTCGCCCATCAGTTCGGCCACTCGCGGGCTGACCCACACCACGCCGCCCCATCCGCCGTGTGCCTGGAGGAACTTGGGCGACCGGAGATACGATGGCCCCGCCCCGGTGACGCCGGGCGTTTGCTTGCCGGCCAGTTCGTAGTAAAGGTCTTTCCACGCTCGTCCGTCGGCGCACGCGCCGCCGTAGCCGCGGTCCATCACGCCCACGCCGACGTGCGGTTTGACGGTCTTGAACAGTATGAGCTGGAAGCACCCGCAGCCCGTGTGGGGCAGCTCGTCGAGGCAATGCAGGTGCACGCGTTTGGTCCGGCCTTGGGTCATCCGCTCGATGTGGGCGTCCGCACCGGACCACTCGCCGCGGATGGCATCGAGGCATCGGCCCTTGTTGATCACGGTGAAGGAGTTCACGCCCGCTTGCAGCTTGCTGTGATGGATGTTGCTCATGTCGTCGTAGGAGTACAGGGCGCTGGTCTTGAGCAGCCCGAGGGGCCTGCCGCACTGGGTGAGGCGGTCGGGCGTGATGATGCACACGTGATCCGGCGCGAAGGGCGAGCAGCCCGTGCAGCCGATGAACCAGTCGACGGACTCCTCGGTGGCGCCGTCGATCTGGCGCCGGCGAAGTTTCTTTTCGATCCCGGCGGCGTGGGCGAGTTCGGGGAGCTTGTCGGCATCGAATACGACATCGACTCTGACTTTTTCGGCGAGCTTGGGAAAGTCCCTGCCCACCGCCGCCAGCAACACCTCGCCGATCCGCTCGGGGGGCAAGTCGGTCCCGGCGGCCTGGTGGATGGCGAACCCGTCGTCATCGAAGCTGACGGCCACGCCGGGCATGTAGGCGAGCTTGCCGGCGATGGCCTGCTCGATGTGGTCCCGGTCGAAGGCATCCATGGGCTGGGCGTCTATGGTTATCGTCACGCCGATAGCCGAGCCCGGCGAACCGATGACGTTGACGCCTGGCTGGGCGACCGCGCCCTTGGCGACGATCAGGAAGCTATCAGCCGAGCCGCCCCACGTGACGGCGGGGTCTATCTGCTCGCCGGCGCTGGCGGGGTCGCAGTAGTCCGGCAGTTGGGGGATGTCCGGCGTGTCCAGCAGTCGGCGGATGTTGGCAAAGCCGACGACGGCCTCTGCCACGTCCTGGGGCGAGTCGGCGCGAATCGTTCTGCCGAGGGCGAACGGATAGTCGCCGCCCACGACGGCGGGCACGCCCATCTTCATCGCCGCGAGGGACAGCGTTAGTTCCAGGTCGCTCAGTTCGCCGCAGCAGACGATAACGCCCGGGGCGAGGTCCTCGACGAAATGGCCCAGCTCGTGGCTATCGCCCGCGGCGACGGGCCCATAAACGTAGGCGTACCTGGCGAGCATGCTCAGCAGTGTGTAGATGCCCGTCTGGCGGCGAGGCCCGGGGAAGTAGCTGAACTGCCACCGCTCGTCGATGGCCGACTGGATGGCAGCCCGGTCGCCGTCACCCATCGCGGCGATCCACCCGTTGGCCCGCTTGGATGAGAAACACGTAGCCACGAAAGGCATGTCGGCCAGAAAGTGCTCCCCCGCGTCGCTCTGGTTGCATTCGTACAGTTCCAGCAGTGCCAGCACGCCCTCCAGCGTGCGGATGGGGTCTGCCACCATGTGGGCCCGCACTTCGGTGCGGACATCAGCGGCGGTGGGTGGCCTGGCCCAGCCGACCGACGCCAGCGGCAGCGGGAACTTTTCGGAGGGCAGGGGGGTAAACTCCAGCCCGTCGGTCATTTGCAGCATGGCTTCGATTCCACGCTGAAGTATACCCCGGGCCTTGCCATCCAGCCGCCCGCCCGCACCGTGTGAATGGCTCGCATCGCCTCTATCGTGATCGGAAGTGGTCACCGCACTCGCTCCTGGCATGTGTCAACGTGCTATAATAGAGTTCAACTGACGACGTCTCGCACACAATACCTCATTGCCCCCGCAAAACAAAAGTGCATTTCAGCCCTGCGGGGTGATGTGCCGAGCAGTCAAGTATTGTAGAATCGGCGAATTGATGGCATTATGTACCAAAGTTGGCTGTCCGGGCTCCGCAAGGCGGAGGGACGCGATGCGGAAATTTGCCCGGCTGACCTGTCCGGGACCAACCTGGAGTGGATGACGACAGAAAATGATTACCTCGAAGAACGGGCCAGACAACCCGCTAAAATGTCTGCCTAAAGATCTGGTTGAGTACCTCGGTGGCAACGCCCGCGTCGACGGCGCCTTGGTGGCGGCGCCGTATGATCTTGACGAGCACGGTGATTTTACTGAAGGCTATCTGCTGCTGACTGGCAAGGACTTCGGGCATTTTGTTCGCGACAACGGCACCTGGCGCGATGAGTGGTTTGCCGTGGACGAGTTGGCAGAGGCGAGCCTCGTCGAAGGGCTGGGCATGAACCTGCTGCGCCTGACGGGCAAGGATCGCGGGCTGACGGAGTTTCGTTTCACGCTGAGTCACACCAGCCATCTGGCGGTGCTTCATCATCAGTTGGAGCGTGTGATGGAGGGGAGCGAAGAACTGGCCCCAGCTGCCGCTCCCGCCGACGGCGAGGAAAAGAAGGTCCGCTGCGAGAAATGCGATCGGCTGATACCGGCATGGTCCGACGTCTGCCAGGCGTGCATCAGTCGAAAGGCGATACTGTTTCGGCTGATGGATTTCATCAAGCCCTACAAGTGGCGAGCGGTGTTGGCATTTGTGATAGCCCTGTTGCTGACGGCGATGAGCCTGGCTCAGCCTTACCTGGCCAAGGACCTGATTAACAAGGGGCTCGGTGCGGCCGACGGTTACAGCCCGGACTTCAGCATTGTACTGTGGGCTGTGTCCATCATGGCCATACTGCTTGGCCTGCGAGTGCTCGGGCAAATCGTGCAGTTGCGCCTGTCGCTGGTGCTGGGCTCGCTGGTGAGTCGCGACCTGCGGAGCGCCGTCTACACCCACCTGCACCGCCTGTCGCTGGGGTTCTTCTCGAAGCGGCAGACGGGCGCTCTGGTGACGCGCATCACGAACGATACTGAGAGGCTGTGGCATTTTATATCCTCCACATTCATCGAGATTGTCCTGGCGATATTGACGATCGTCGGCGTGGGCATTTGCCTGTTCTTCATGGACGCGAGGTTGGCGGCGTTCGCTCTGCTGCCGATACCGTTCATGCTGTTCCTGATGGTGTTCTTCCATAAGAGGCTTCATCAGTCGTTCGGGCGGATGTGGCATCGCCTGTCCAAGCTGACCGCTGTGGTGGCCGACGCCTTGCCCGGCGTGCGTGTGATCAAAGCCTTCAGCCAGGAGAAGCGAGAGGTATCACGATTCGAGAAAAGCAGCAATGACCTCTTTGAAGAGGAGCAGCGTTACTTCAAAGGCAGCCGATCTCTGTTCGGCCCGATGATGATGTTCTCCAGCTCGCTGGGTTCATTGATCATCTGGATCGTCGGCGGATGGTGGCTGTGCAGCGGGGGAGAGGGCGCGCCGAGCCTGGGCATGCTGATGGCGTTCCAGATGTTCCTGGGCATGTTCTTCAGGCCGATTCACCAAATCGCCCACATGGACGAAATGTTCAATCGCGCCGCGACCAGCGCGCACCGCGTGTTCGATATTCTCGACACTCAGCCTGTGATCTACTCCAAGGCCGAGGCCCGCTCGTCCGACGAACTGGCCGGCAAGATCGAGATGGAGAACGTGACGTTCAGTTACGACGGCATTCACAAGGTGCTCAAGAACATCAACCTCACCATCGAGGCGGGCCAAATGATAGGCCTGGCCGGGCCGTCCGGAGGCGGCAAGACGACGCTGGTGAACCTCATCAGTCGCCTGTACGACCCCCAGCAGGGGCGAATCCTGATCGACGGCGCGGACATTCGAGATTACGAAGTACACGAGCTGCGGCAGAAGATCGGCGTGGTGCTGCAGGAGCCGTTCCTGTTCCACGGCACGATCAGCGAGAACATCGCCTACGCTCGCCCCGACGCCACGCTGGATGAGATCATCGAAGCCGCCCGCACCGCCAACGCCAACGACTTCGTCGTGGGTTTCCCCGACGGGTACGACACCATGGTCGGCGAGCGTGGGCAGACGCTCTCCGGTGGTGAGCGCCAGCGGATATCCATCGCACGGGCAATCCTCAACGACCCGATAATCCTCGTGCTCGACGAGGCGACAAGCTCGGTGGACACGGAAACCGAGGAGCTCATCCAGCAGGCGCTGGACAAGCTGACGGCCAATCGCACGACGATCGCCATCGCCCACAGGCTCTCGACGCTCCGCAAGGCCGACCGCCTGGTCATTCTGGATGATGGCGATCTCATCGAGGAAGGCACGCACGAGCAACTGGCTGAGAAGGTCGAGGGCTTGTATGCCAAGCTGCTGAACACCCAACGAAAGAACCAATCATTCATCGCCGTTTCCGGCGATTAGGCTGCCGCTATGTGCACAGACAACGATACTAATGTAACAACAGTCGACCCCGCCACCGATGCCGCCGGCGATGCCGCCACCGATGCAGGTAGCGTCGCCAAAGTTGAGCGAGACGAGGTCGGCAAGCTCGTGGTCCACATGACGGGCCTGGCCAAGCCCATCGTCGATGCGAAGGTGGTTAGGTATTTTCCGTGGTCGCTGCCGGACGCTTACATCTCCATCCGCGACGACGGCAGGGAAGTCATCATGCTCAAGACGCTCGACGAGCTGGACGAAGTCAGCCGGGCCATTGTCGTCAAAGAGCTGGCTGATAAGATATTCAACCCCAAGATTCTCCAGGTGCTCCAGGTCAAGCGGGAGTTCGGCATCTCGTCGATCTCGGCCGTCACCGACCGCGGCGAGATATACTTTCAGTTCCACGGGCGGGATGACGTAAGATTGTTGTCGCCCACGCGGGCGCTGTTCCGCGATGTGGACGGCAACACCTTTGAACTGCCGGACATTACCGAGACGGATGCCGTCACGCAAAAGTTGTTGCGCAGGTACTTTTGACATTTGATATTCGTCGCCGCCGGCCAGTGCCTCACCGCCGGCGGAACAGATTTGGCGCTGCATCGGCAGGGGAGCATAAGCGCCAAGGCCTCAGGCCAATGAAAGGGTCAGTATCATGAGCGAATCCATGCCGCCAACGCCGCCAACATCGCCGACAGTTCTTCCACATCCGCCGGCTATATACGTGCAGGCCCCGGCGCCCGCCAAGAGTTCGGGCGTCAAGATTTTCTTTAGAGTGCTATTCTGGGTGCTGCTGGGCCTGTCAGTGGTGATGAACGTGTCGCTTATATGTGTTGTGGGCATGGGCGTCATGGGAGGGCAGATAGGCGACCAGGCTGCGATGGCTCAGACAGTGCTGTCAGACGGTTCGGCCAGTGAGACAGTGGCGGTCTACCGTGTTCGGGGAGTCATAGATCAGGACGCCGTGGCCGGCTTCCGGCGGTTCTTCGACTCGGTGGTGAGCGACGACGATGTCCGCGCCGTTGTGCTGCGTGTCAGCTCGCCCGGCGGCGGCGTTGCCAGCAGCAACGAAATCCATCAGATGGTCAAGGGCCTGCAGGCGGCGGGCAAGACCGTTGTGGTGTCCATGGGGAGCGTCGCAGCCAGCGGGGGGTACATGATCTCCTGCTCAGCAGACCACATCGTCGCCGAGCCCGGCACGATCACCGGGAGCATCGGCGTGATAATGACCTGGATGGTGCTGGACGGGACGTTCGACAAGCTCGGCATTCAGCCGGTCGTTATCAAATCCACCGATGCGGATTACTGGAAGGACGACGTATCGCTCATGCACCTGCCGGACGAAAGGCAAGTCGCCTACCTCCGCGACATTCTCGACAAGATGCAGCAGCAGTTCGCCGATTCCGTCCGCCAGGGCAGGGGCGCCAAGCTAGTCGCTCCGACGGGTGCGCCGGCCCGGCCGCTCGCCGAGGGCGAGGTCGCTGTCGTCGACCCCGAAGCCAACGCGCCGCTTAACGGCAAGGTCTACATCGCCGACGATGCGCTCGAGGTGGGTCTGATCGACCAGATCGGCTATCGCCAGGATGCCTTCGACCGTGCCGCCAGCCTGGCTGGGCTGAGCAACCCCAAGACGGTTCTCTACTCGCACAAGCCGGTGGGGTTGTTTACGGTGCTGTTCGGCGCCACACATGACAGCCCGGTAACTCAAGGCGTGGACATTCTGGAAGACCTGCAGACGCCCAAGTTCATGGCGAAATTCCAGATGGAGTAGCGTCGGTGCGTCACTTGTCGGCTGCCAGCATTTCGGCGTAGCCGAGCGTTATCGGCTCGCCGGTCAGGCCAAGCTTGCGCCCGACGGCCAGGACGGCGGCTTCGCTGGGGCCTTCTATTTCCACAAACCGCCCGAGATTATCCACCTCGTCCAGTTCGACGTCGCATCGGCCAAGCCTGTAGCTCGTCCGGCGCTTGGTAACGGTGATGGCGTCCTGCAGGCCGATTGCTCGCAGGATATGCTCCATCACGCCGGGCTCATCGCAGCGGGTCTGCATTTCCTGGCGGATCTTGGCCCTGCTGCCAGGCTTGACGGGCCCTTTGAAGGTTACCAGCGGCCTGGTGTCCACCTGCCCATCGGCCGACCGGAGTACCCGCGTGGCCCGCACGCGCAAACCGCAGCCCTTGGCCAGCAGCGCAGCGTCGGTGGTGTCGAAAAAGTTGTCCGTCTGGACGATCGTCGAAATGTACCTCGCCCCCCGCGCCTTGAGGGCCCGGCGGACGGCGGCGAAGGTGGCGACGCGGAACTTGGCTTCGATCTCGTTGGCCATGGCGGAATTGTAGCTCAGCGGCGGGCCCCCCGCCAGCAGGCAAGTTTTTCCCTTGTCATGTTGCGGGCGGGCATATAAACTATTCGGTCTTCGATATAGCGACTGACCGATGCAGCGATACAGAGAGGCAGATAATGCATTATCCACATAGGATTTCCAAGCGGAAACGTAACCGCAAGTGCGGCTTTCGCGCCCGCATGCGGACCAAGGGCGGCAAGCGGATCATCAACAGCAGACGCCGCAAGGGCCGACAAGTACAGGTCGCCTGAGTAAACATCCTGCCCTGAGAGTGCGGGGCGTCGCATAATAAGACGAACATCGTAGAACGAGACAAAAAAAGAGCCCACCCATGGCTATGGGTGGGCTTTAGTATGCGCTTATCAGGTGGGCCTTAGTATGCGCCCGTGTTGCCATCGAATTGCTCGAATCGTCGTCTGGCGAGCGATTAGAGCTTCAGTGCTTTCCGCAGGGGTTGGACCATGTCCGTCTTCTCCCACGTGAAGCCCTTGCCTTTTCTGCCGAAGTGCCCGTCATGGGCCGTGTCCAGATAGACGGGCCTCAGCAGCTTCAGATGTTTGATGATCCCGCGCGGGTCGAGGGGGAATACCTTCATCACTACCTTTTCCAGCAGCGATTCATCGGCCACGCCCGTGCCTTCCAGGTCAACCAGAATGCTGGTGGGCTCGGGGACGCCGATAGCGTAGGACAGTTGTATCTCGCAGACCTTCGCCAGCTTCGCCGCGACGATGTTCTTGGCGATGTACCGCGCCATGTAGCTAGCCGATCGGTCCACCTTGGATGGGTCCTTGCCGCTGAAAGCTCCGCCGCCGTGGGCGCCGCGTCCACCGTAGGTGTCGACGATAATCTTCCTGCCGGTCAGTCCGGTATCGCCGGCTGGTCCGCCGACGACGAACCGCCCGGTGGGATTGATGTGGAACTTGATGCGGTTGTTCCAAAGCTTGGGGCACTCAGCCATGACCACAGGCTTGATGACCTTGGCGATGATGTCCTTGCGGGCCTTGTCGGTGATGTTGCCCGTCTTGGGGTTGAGTATGACGTCGGTGTGCTGCGTGGAGATTACCACCGTGTCCAGCCGTTGGGGGGCATTATCCTTGTATTGGATGGTGACCTGGCTCTTGCCGTCCGGGCGCAGCCACTTGAGCTCGCCTTTCTCGCGGACGCCCGACAGTTTTTCGGTGAGTCTGTGTGCGAGGAAAATCGGCAGCGGCATGAGCTGGCTGGTCTCGTCGCAGGCGAAGCCGAACATCAGGCCCTGGTCGCCCGCGCCCTGGTGGCGGTCTTCTCCTTGGCCCACGGTGACGCCTTGGGAGATGTCGGGCGATTGCTTGTGCAGGCTGGTCAGCACCGCACACGACTGGTAGTCGAAGCCGATGTTCGGGTCGTCGTACCCGATGCCCTTGATCGTATCCCGCACGGTTTCTTCCGCGTTGAGCAGGGCGATTTCGGCCTTTTCGTTGTGCACGGTGACTTCGCCGGCCAACATTACCAAGCCCGTGGTCACGAGTGTCTCACAGGCCACCCGTGCGTCGGGGTCGGCCTTAATGAGACTATCCAGTACGGCGTCGGATATCTGGTCGGAGACTTTGTCCGGGTGTCCTTTGGTTACGGATTCGCTGGTGAAAAAGTACGTTCCTCGACGCTTGCCGGGGCACGGTTCCTTTGTGGTCTGAGTTGTCTTCTTTGCCATGTTATTCCTGCCAGCCTTTCTTTTCCGTCCTTCAATCTATGTCGATAATACAGATTGGGAGATTCTAGAAAGCAAATGGCCTGATGGCAAGGGGCAAGATGTGGATCTGTCGGCCCCGGTTTTTTTGTAGCGGGGCGGGAAATGCCATCGCTGGGTATTGACACCGCGGCGTTACAGGCATATACTACTCGGTTCGGTGGTTTTCGGCCAAGTGCCGTAGTCGAGGGGGGGCTGTGGCACGAGGCCCAATAAGTAAGGACTCTATCGTGGCAAAGAAGGTGGCGAAAAAGTCAGTCAGTGCGGCCAAGAAACGGCCCGTCGCGCCCAAATTAAAGAAGGCTAAGGCTAGGTCAGGCAAGAAGATATCCAAGGCAAAGCCTGCTGTCAAGAAGGCTGTCAAGAAGGCTGTCAAGAAGGCTGTCAAGAAGGCTGTCAAGAAGGCTGTCAAGAAGGCTGTCAAGAAGGCTGTCAAGAAGAAGGCGGCCGGCGCGTCTTCAGCGAAATCTGCCTCCACCAAGGGGGCCCAGCCCAAGCGACTGACCAAAAGTCCGTTGACGAAGTCGCAGCTTGCGGAGTTTCGCGAGATGCTGCTGGTCAAGCGGCGGGATATTATCGGCGACATGAACGGCATCCAGGCCGAGGCGCTCAGCAACAATGGCAGCGACCTGTCAAATATGCCCACTCACCCGGCCGACATCGGCACGGACAACTTCGAACAGGAGTTCACTCTCGGGCTGCTGGAGAGCGAGCGTGCGCTGCTTACGGAGTTGGAGGACGCCCTTGTACGACTGGCCGACGGCACGTACGGAGTTTGCGTCGGCACGGGTCAGGCGATCGGCCTGGCCAGGCTGCGGGCGCGCCCGTGGGCCAAGTACAGCATCGAGTACGCCAGGCTCCTGGAGCAAGGGCTCGTCACCCCGCTGGGCGCGGACGACGAAGAAGATGACGACTAATGGGACGCAACGCCTTGTCCGCAGACGACAGCAAACAATCTCCGCCCCGCCAAGCTCCGCCGTCCTCGTCACCTTCGGGGCGTGCCTATAAGAGCCCCTTTGCGGTGATCTTGTTCCTCAGCATAACAGCCATTGGATTGGCTGGGGATTTGTGGACGAAACACGCCGTATTTTCCGATCTGCTCGGCCGAGATATCGACATGCCCCGGCGCGTTGAACATATCAAGCGGGTCTTCGCACAGGAGTACGGCAAGGCTCCCACTAGCCGCGAGATCCTCCATGGGATGGGGCTGTCCAAGCCCTTTGCTCTGGGCGTGGAACTGAAACTTTCAACCAACCCCGGCGTTGTATTTGGCCTGGCGATGCCCAGATGGCTGGTCCAGGTAGCCACTGCCGTTACCATACTGATGGTGGGCGGGTTCTTCGCCACCTCCTCGGCAGCAGACCGCTGGCTGCACATCGCCACGGGATTCATTCTCGCCGGGGCGCTGGGCAATCTTTACGACCGCCTGTTCAGCGTGGTGGCCCTGCCCGGCGTAGAGCCCATTCGCTACCAAGTGCGAGATTTCATCGATTGCTCGGCGCTGTGGTACCCGTGGGTTTTTAACGTTGCCGATGCCTGGCTGGTCACCGGCGTGGCGATGGTATTCATCCATTGGCTGCGGAGCGTGCCATCGCAACTGAAGTCCCCCAGCGCGCCAAGCAAGAAGCACGCCTAGCACAACAGCTAAGGAGCCCAACTGTGGACGTATTCCTGGCCGGTGTCATTCAGGGCTCGATCGCCGAAGCTACTATCCACGAGCAGAGCTGGCGGGACGCCATCAAGGCTATCCTCGCCGCCCATCTGGCGGACGCGGAAATATATTGCCACTACACTGAGCATCCGCAGTCCATCACGTACGAACTGCCGGAGATCCGCCAGACCTTCGCCGAGGGCAACCGCCGGGCGGGCGCGTGCGACCTTCTGATCGCCTATCTGCCCGAGGCCTCCATGGGCACGGCCATTGAAATGCACGAGGCGTACGCCCACGGGGCGGTGATCGTGACAATTACTCCGCTGATGGCCAACTGGGTCGTCCGCGCCTACAGCGACCGGGTTGCGCCGGATATGCCTGCCTTTGAGGCGCTGGCGGCATCGGGCGAGCTGGCCAAGCTCGTGGCGGCAAAGAGGAACCTGTGAGACCCCATCTGCTGGAACTGACATTCGACGAGCTGGCTGAGGCCTTCGCGTCGGCCAAGCTGCCCGCCTACCGTCTGGAGCAGCTAATCGAGTGGGTCTACCGTAAAAACGTCACCGATCCAGGCGGCATGACCAACGTGCCGAACGCCCTGGCTGAGCAGTTTGAAATTCTCACCTCCCACGTTGTCGCCCGCGACGAGAGCAAAGACGGCACGATCAAGCTGCTGTGCGAGCTTCACGACGGCGAGCGTATAGAGTGCGCGGGCATCCCGACGGCGCGGCGTCACACGGCTTGTGTTTCCACGCAGGCCGGTTGTGGGATGGGCTGTCGGTTCTGTGCGTCGGGCTTGGACGGGCTGAAGCGAAACCTGACCAGCGGGGAAATCCTCGAGCAGATCATTCACTTGGCCCAGGCGGCAGACCGGCGGATTACCAACGTTGTGCTGATGGGCACGGGCGAGCCGCTGGCGAACTACAATGCATCCATCGAGGCCGTCCGGGCGATGATCGACCCCAAACGGTTCGGCCTGTCGGCGCGACATATCACGATTTCCACCGTGGGCCTGCCCAAGCAGATAGATCGCCTGGCCGAGGAGGACCTGGCGGTGACGCTGGCGATTTCGCTCCACGCGCCGAACGACGAACTCCGCCGGCAGATCATGCCCGTCGCCAAGGCCGACACGATTGACGCGATTCTCGCCTCGGCCGGTCGATACTACGAGGCCCGCAAGCGGGAGATCACTATCGAGTATGTGCTGCTGGCGGGCGTGAACGATACGAACGTGTGTGCGATGCAGCTGGCCAGGCTGCTCGGCTCGTTGCGGTGCAACGTGAACCTGATCGCCTACAACGGCGTGGCGGAACTTGGCTATGACACGCCTTCGTTCGTTGCGGTCAAGGCCTTCGCCGGGCATCTGGAAAAGGCCGGCATCAACGTCAACATTCGCCGCCCGCGTGGCGCGGACATCGCCGCCGCGTGTGGGCAGCTCAGCAGGGGTGAGAATAACTCGCCGCCATCGCCGCCTGAGCCCGCGACCGATGAGCCTACTGAGTGATGCGGTAATGCAGCAGCGTGTCATCCCCGAACTGTTCTCGCCGAGCCGGTGCCAGCCAGCCCACTTGGGCAACGGTGGCGATATCGTAACGCGGCAGCGCGCTTGCATCTTCCGCTGCCAGATTGTCCTGGCCAGCCACGCGCTGCGGAGATACGTAAACCATCAACTCATCGGCCAGGCCCGCCCGCACCACCGAGTCCAGAACCGTCGGGCCGCCTTCGACCAGCAGATGTGTCCACTGCCGGCTGCCCAGTTCGTCCAGCAAGGCGGGTATGGCCACTCGGCCCGCCTCTTCGGCGATCGGTAAAATCACCACGCTCTTTGCCGACAGTTCAATCGCGCGCTGCTCGGCGAGGTCCATCGCAGCCGGCGTCGTGGCGATGATAACGGGCGACAGGTCGGCCGTCCGTGCCAATTGGCTGTCTGGCGGCGTCCGCAGGTGGCTGTCCAGCACAACTCGCACGGGCTGGCGCACGTGGTTGCCGTTTTGCGGGTCCGCTCGGCATGTCAGCAGCGGATCGTCGGCGAGAACCGTGTTGACGCCCACGAGTATGCCGTCACACAAGCCTCGCAGGCGGTGAACGTCGTGGCGAGATTCCGCGCAGGATACCCACCTGCCGACCCCCGCCGGCAGGGCGAGGTAGCCGTCAGCCGTTTGCGCCCACTTGCAGATAACCCAGGGCCTGCCTTGCGTGCGGAGCTTTATGTACGGGCCCAGCAGGTGGCGGACGTCCTCGGCGCACACGCCGACGGTGACGTCGATCCCCGCCAGGCGCAGCTGCCCCACGCCGCCGCCGGCTACGTTTTCGTCCGGATCGAGCATCGCCACCACCACGCGGGATATCCCCGCCTGGATGATCGCATCCGTGCAAGGCGGCGTCTTGCCATGGTGGCAGCATGGCTCGAGCGTGACATACATCGTGGCCCCGCGGACATCCTGCCCGGCCTCGCCGGCGGCTGTGAGAGCAACGCGCTCGGCGTGGGGCCCGCCGAATTGCTCGTGATGACCTCGGGCGATTTCTTCACCCTCGCGCACGATGACGGCGCCGACCATCGGATTGGGCTCGACGGCCCCGCGACCGGCTGCGGCGCACGTCAAGGCGATCTGCATGAAGCGTTCGTCAGGGTTGGCCATGGCTAACATTATATCGAGAAGGTACCATCCTCGTCATAAGCCTTTACGCGAGCGATTAACGCTCACTGCCGCCGATCGCGGAGCCAGCTATGCTCTTTCGATTCTGCCTGTACGGTTTTCTCAAGAATCAGCAGTACTACGACATGTTCCTGCTGCTGGCCTTGCGGGGCAGGGGGATGTCCTTCGGGCAGTTCGGGTTGCTGATCGGTTTTCGCGAATTGTGCACGAATTTGCTGGAGGTGCCCACCGGCGCGGCGGCCGACGTGCTGGGCCGGCGGCGGTCGATGGCGGCCTGCATGATCGCTTACATCGGGGCGTTCGCATTGCTGGCGACGGCGGGCAGTTTCTTGCTGCTGCTGGGGGCGATGGGGCTGTTTGCCGTCGGGGAAGCCCTGCGGACGGGCACGCACAAGGCGATTATTTTCGACTGGCTGGACAAGCAAGGTCTGTCCGGCGAGCAAACGCGATACTATGGCCTGACGCGGTCGTGGTCGCAGATCGGCTCGGCTGTCAGCGTGCTGATAGCCGCCGCCATCGTCTTTGCCACCGGCGACTACTCGGCAGTGTTCATCTGGTGCATCGTTCCCTACGCGATCAACTTGGTCAACTTGCTGACGTACCCTCGCGTGCTGGACGGTCCGCGGCGGCGAGGAGGCATGGCGGCGATCGGTCGGACCTTGACGGCGACGCTGACGGCGGCGTGGCGGCGCAGGCCTTTGCGGCGGGCGCTGCTGGAGGCGATGTGTTTCGAGGGGGTGTACAAGGCGACGAGGGATTACCTCCAGCCTGTGCTTGTGGCGGTGGCGGCGGGGCTGGGCATTTTGGCGGGCGTGCAGGCCGAGGCGGCGCGGACGGCCCTGCTGGCCGGGGCGGTGGGCTTGCCATTGTATCTGCTGGGCAGTGCCGCCTCGCGCGGCTCGTATCGGCTGGTCGCCAGAGCTGGCGGGGAGCTGTCGGCGTCTCGCATATTATGGCTTATCGACCTGGCTGCCTTCGCCGCCTTGGCAGTCGGCGTGGTGGTGGGCAACGCATGGCTGATGATCGGCGCCTTCGCGGCGCTCGCTATTGCGCAGGACCTCTGGCTGCCCGTGGCAGTCAGCCGGGTGGCGAGCTGCGCTGCCAGCGGCGGCGCCGCGACTGTTCTGTCGGTCAAATCGCAGACCAAGAGCATCTTCGTTGCCTTACTCGCTCCGCTGCTGGGCTGGTCGGTGGACATAATCGCCGCAGCTACCGGTGAGGGCGAGCCCCGCGCAGCCTGGCTGCGGCTGGGGCCCGTGGCGGCTGTGGGAGTGGCGATAACGCTGGGCGCGCTGATGTTGGCCAGGCCCGCTCGCGGCGCCCGGGCCGATAAATGATCAAACAAAATCGGGCGACCCGTCGCCTGCATGCGTACAATTGGACATTCGATAACTCACTATCGCGCCAAGACTCAAGGAGACCCACATGGCCACCACAGAGAACCTCAAAGAAGCCTTCGCCGGCGAAAGCCAGGCCAACCGCAAATACCTCGCCTTCGCCAAGAAGGCCGACGCCGACGGCAAGCCGCAGATCGCCAAGCTGTTCCGCGCCGCCGCCGCAGCCGAGACCATCCACGCACACGCCCACTTCAACGCGCTGGAGGGCGTCAACTCGACGGAAGAGAATCTTCACGCCGCGATACAGGGCGAAGGCTTCGAGTTCAAGACCATGTACCCCAGGTTCATCGACGAGGCGGAGAACGAGGCATCTCAGAAAGCTCTCATGAGCTTCAAGAACGCCATGGTCGTCGAGGAAATACACCATCGCCTCTACAGCGAAGCGCTGAAGACCGCCGAAAACGGCAACGACCTGGCCGACCGGCCCATCTTCGTCTGCGATGTCTGCGGCAATACCGTCTACATCGAGGCGCCAGCCAAGTGCCCCGTATGCGGAGCAAGCGCCAGCCACTTCATGACGATCGAGTAACGCAGCAGACCATTTTCAGCCCCCCAGCGTCGCCCGTTACCAGCGGGCGGCGTTTTATTTTGCCCAAGTGGCCGCAGCAACATTGACTCTCGCGGGCGAGTCAATGAAACTACCGCTGACATGCCGCAAGAACCACCAACACCAGGTAAGAACAGTAACATGAGTGAGCCTTCCACCAACTTGCCCGACAACCTAACCGCAGTCAGCCGACTGCTGCACACGATGACCACCGAGGGCGACTCCGCCCCGCCGATCGCCATTGGAGCGTCCACGGGCCATCACTATCAGCGGAGGGGCAACGAGACGGTCCGCCTGCTTGAGAGCGGCATGGCACTGCTGGAAGGCGGCGGCAGTGCGGTGTGCTTCGATTGCGGCATATCGGCGATAAACCACACGCTGCTCACGCTCGGCAAGCCCGGGCAGACGGCGCTGTTCGACGAGCACCTGTACTGGGGCACGCGCCGCCTGCAGGAAGGGCTGGCCCAGTGGGGCATGAACGTGCTGACGGCGGATTTCGCCGACGGCGCATCCCTCGCCGCCGGCCTGGCGGAAAAGCCGGCGCTGGTGTTCTTCGAGCCGATCACCAACCCCGGCCTGAACGTAATAGATGTCGCCGCCGTCAGCCAGGCCGCCCGCGCCGCCGGGGCGATGGTCATCGTCGATAACACGCTCATGCCCGGCTTGTGCGAGCCGCTGGCGATGGGGGCGGATATCGTCATCCACAGCCTCACCAAATATATCAACGGCCACGGCGACGCACTGGGCGGCGCGGTCATCGGCAACGACGAAAAGCTGATGAAGCGCATCCGCCACTCGCTGGAGAATTTCGGCGGCGTGCTCAGCCCCTTCGCCGCATACCTGCATGTGCGGGGCCTAAAGACGCTCCACCTCCGCATGCCGCGACACTGCAGCACAGCGATGGCGGTGGCGGAGCATTTTGCAGATCACCCGAAAGTGACCGAAGTGCAGTACTCGGGCCTGGCGAGCGACGCGGGCCATGAGTTGGCGAGCCGACAATTCAGCGACTTCGGCGGTGTGCTGGCGATGGGCTTTGTGGGCTGCGATGTGCACTGGCGGGCCTTTGGTCAATACTTCCGGCTGGTGCGGTTCCTGGCCAGCCTCGGCGAGACGGAAACGCTGGGCCTGTTCAGGAAGGCTAGCCTGCGGGCCACCGGCGAGAGAGGCAGAATCGGCCGATTCGCGATCGGCCTGGAAGACCCAGCCGACATAATCGCCGACATCGACCAGGCGATAGACAAGTTCATGGACCCATCAGCGGGAGTGAAATGATGAGAAAGACGATTCTCGGTAAGAGCGGGCTGGAAGTATCGGCGGTCGGTTTTGGCGGCATTCCGATCATGCGAATCGACGAAGCCGAGGCCGTGACGGTCATCCGCGCGGCGCTGGACGCGGGCGTGACGTTCATAGACACCGCCGCGGGCTACGGGGACAGCCAGGCGAAGATCGGCGCGGCCATCGAGGGCCGGCGCGATGGGCTCGTCATCGCCACCAAGAGCGGCGCGGCGAGCAAGGAGGGCATCCTCGCCGACGTCGAGGCCTCCCGTAAGCAACTGCGGACGGACTACATTGACCTCTACCAGCTTCACGGCGTGGGCGACGGCTCGTGGGAGACGATATCCGCACCCGACGGCGCGCTGGCGGGCTTGCTCGCGGCGAAGGAGGCAGGGCATATCCGGCACATCGGCTTTACCAGCCACGGCCTGGCGATCGCGATGAAGCTCGTCCAGCACGAAGCGTTCGAGACGGTTCAGTTCCCCTATAACCTCGTCGCTCGCGAGCCGGGCGATGAACTCATCCCCGCCGCCCGCGAGAACAACGTGGGCTTTATCGTGATGAAACCCATGTGCGGCGGGCAGTTCGACGACGCCGAGCTGGCGTTCAAGTTCCTAAATGCTCAGCCCGACCTCGTGGCGATCCCCGGCATCCAACTCGTCGAGGAGATCGAGCAGATCGCCGGCATCGTCGCGGCGGGCGATACGCTCACCGGCGATGAAGCCGACCGGGCGGCGGAGATCGTCCAGCGCCTCGGCAAGCAGTTCTGCCGCCGCTGCGGCTACTGCCAGCCATGCCCCGAGGACATCAACATAACGTCAGCCCTCCTATTCGAAGGCATGGTAAAACGCATGCCGCCGAAGATGTTCGTAGACTCCGCCAAAGCCATGCTCGAAAAGCTCCCCACCTGCACAGAATGCGGCGACTGCATAGAAAAATGCCCGTACGACCTGCCGATACCCGACCTGCTGAAAGACGCCACAGCGTTCGCAAAAAAGTTCCTGGCGGAGCAAGGGGAGGGGTGAGGTCTGAGGTTTGAGGTCTGAGGGAGAAGCAGAAGAAGTGACGGCGTCGGCCGCGGAGACGCCGATGCGCATAGAAAGGGGGAAGGGATATAAGTAGTAGCGACTGCCGCCGTGACGGAACGGCGGGCGGAATTGTCGGGGCGACAGGAATGAAAGGGAACCAATGAACAACTCGCACGTCCAAGCTGTCATGGCCAACGATAACGCAACACCCATCGGCGGGCCCACGGCCCGATGTCTTCGGCCAATTCTAGCCATGCTTATAGCAGCGGCGATCCTGTTCCAGGGATGCAGTGAAGCCGGCCCGCCTTCGGTCAGCCTGGCCATTCAGCCGGAACGGCTTGTGGTGAGGCCGGGCGAGCGGCTTGGGGTGGCCTACACGATTACGAATACCTCCAATAGGCGCGTAATGGTGGTGACGAATCCGGATGGAGGCGGCGGGATGTTCGCTACCAAGACCGTTCTAATAGGCGTGTCCCCCGTGGCGAGTCGCGTAATTCCGGTTCCGCGCGGCATATCCGGGTGCCCGGTGGGCGAAGGTCTTCAGGAGCGACATTTTCATTCACTCAAGCCTGGGGAATCCATGGCAGGTCACGCCACGGTGCAATGGGGCCGGGCCCGCCGCGTGCCGCTGGATTCGGCCCGTGGAACATGGCGGCTGAGTGGGCGGTACGTACGTTCTGAGGGTATGGACCCCAGGCAGTTGGACTCGCCCAAGGCGGAGCGACTGTGGGAGAAATCCGCTGTCGTCTCGTCGCAGGTGGCGACCGTAGACATCGAAATGGCTGACTGGACCGAGGAGGCAATACAGGCGCTCGGCGCGCAGATTCTCCAGGGAAATACCGAGGCCGCGCGAGTCGCTCTTTATGGCAAAGTGCAGGCAGTGTGGCCTCACGTGGAACAGGCAATGTTCGACTTGGAAGCCCTTCCGATAGGCCCGAATTGCGAGTTCCGTCGGGCAGCGGCGAGTTGCCTGGCAGTGGCGCCCTTTCCCGAGGCAAGTCGCATCCTGCTAGAGGTAGCCAGGAGATACCAGGCGGGGGGATGGAATTTTCGCATCATGCCCCATGTTTCATATACGCTGGCTTCTTTTCCCGAAGAGACCGTGGGACCATGGGCTGCTGCTTTGTTCAATGATGCCCGGAACGAACATGATCAGTATCTTGCCCTCCAGGTCCTGGCGTATCGCTTTGGGGCCAATGATTCAGATGTGAATCACCTCGTGTGGACCATTAGGGAGCACTATGGTGCTGCGATGACGGGCTTGAAAGCGACCCGTATCGTGGAACTCTGTGAAGCACTCGGCGTCGAGAACACTCGGCCAATATTAGAGAAGCTCTACGATACTCTCGAAGACACCGACGGCAACATACGGCTGGGATTGAAAGAAGACATCAAGAAACTGCTGGCCCAAGAGGACGAACAGTAGGGCCATCGAGACGGTCAGGGAAGCAGCGTGGCTCGTCCTATTTGTGTTGGATGTTCCTTGACGTCCTGAAGAGCCACGCGGCGGGACAGGGACCCCGCCGCGCGGTGGTTGTTGCTTCGGTTTTCTTCGTGTTCCCTGCCTGCCGGCAGGCAGGTCTGTGGCCCTTGTGGTGAGGCGCCTGCTTTTCAGACCTCACACCTCAGACCTCAAACCTACAGATACGAATTAAACATATTCTCCAGCATTTCGACTCGGCCGGATTCCAGGCCTTCTATGTTGCCCTTTTCTTCCATGTAGGCTCGTAGCTTGACGAAGTCGGTCTTGCCGGCTTCGATTTCCGCGCCTACGCCCGTGTCGTAGCTGCTGTAGCGGGCCTTGACGAAGTCTTCCATCGCGCCGTCTGCGCGGATGGCGGCGGCGATCTTCAGTGCCTTGGCGAACACGTCCATGCCGCCGATGTGGGCGTGGAACAGGTCGACCGGCTCGTAGCTCTCGCGAGCCACGTGGGCGTCGAAGTTCAGGCCGCCCGTGGTAAAGCCGCCCGCCTTGAGGACGACCAGCATTGCCTGGGTGCACTCGGCGACGTCGTTGGGGAACTGGTCGGTGTCCCAGCCGAGCATCGGGTCGCCGCGGTTGGCGTCCACCGAGCCGAACAGGCCGTTGGCGCGGGCGAACTCGAGTTCGTGCACGAAGTCATGGCCGGCCAGCGTGGCGTGGTTGGCTTCGATGTTGAAGCGGAAGTGTTCGGTCAGGCCGAACTTTTGCAGGAAGGCGTAGCAGGCTTCCACGTCGAAATCGTACTGGTGCTTGGTGGGCTCCTTGGGCTTGGGCTCGATATAGAAAGGCCCGTCCAGGCCGACCGACTTCTTGTAGTCGACGGCCATGTTGAGGAACTTGCCCAAGTGGTCCAGCTCGCGACCCATGTCGGTGTTCAGCAGGCTCTTGTAGCCCTCGCGGCCGCCCCAGAAGGTATACCCCTGCCCGCCGAGCAGCTTGGTTACGTCGATGGCCTTGGCGACCTGGGCGGCTGCGTACGCAAAGGCGTCGGCGTTGGGGCTTGTGGCTGCACCGTGCATGTAGCGGGGGTTTGCGAACAGGCAGGCTGTGCCCCACAACAGCTTCGTGCCGGTCTTTTCGGAATGTTCCGCCACGACCTTGACTACCTCGTCGAGGTTGGCGTTGGATTCCTTGAGCGTGTCGCCTTCGGGCGCGATGTCGCGGTCGTGGAAGCAGAAGAACTTCACGCCGAGCTTGTCGCAGAACTCGAACAGCGCGGGGATGCGGTTCTTTGCGTTTTGCAAGCTGTCCGTGCCGTCGTCCCATGGCATGAGTCGGGTGGCCGCGCCGAACGGGTCCGCACAGCCGTTACGGAAGCAGTGCCAAAACGCCACGGAGAACCGCAGGTGGTCGGCCATGGATTTGCCTTCGACCATTTCCTCTGCGTTGTAATGCTTAAAGGCCAGGGGGTTCTTCGAGTCTGGGCCCTCGAACTGGATCTTGGGTACACCTTCAAATGCTTCAGCCATGACCTTTCTCCTGTAATTGTCGTTGCTTGGGCTTATTGGCGGTAGTTTTTCGATGGCACCGCCAAGTGTGGTTTTACGTGTCTTCTGGGGCCGAGCGATGGCCGTCAGGTCGCCCATTGTAGCAGGGCTGGCGGCGGTTGCAACGGGCTTGACATTTTTCCCCCAACTCGGTAGTATTTGGCCATTCCAGAGGCCTCTGCTATGGTTGGGCTGAGCGTTCGCCCAGCCGGGCGGCCTGCGCGGTTGTCCTACGGGCAGGCAGGAAACGACTGGGACGGCAAACATGAGCAAGAAAAGCAGAGACACCAGCACGCTGTTTGAGCTTATCACTCTCAACGGTGGGCGAGTTAAAGGTCTTGCCCCGACGCGCGCCGAGCAGGCTGCGCAGGGCGAGGCTGAGCCCGCCGACCAGCCAGCTTCCGCTGCGCCTATCGAGCCTGCGCCGCTGCCGGAGCTGACGACCCCCGAGCCGCCTTCCCCGCCTTCCCCGCCTTCCCCGCCCGCGCCGCAAGAGCCAGCCGCTGCCGAGCCGGCCGGCCCGGCCGAGCAAGTGGCTACCGAGGACCCCGCCGATAAGCCAGCTGACAAGCCCAAGGCGAAAGCCAAGGCCAAGAAGAGCACCCGCAAACGCGCCGGCAAGGCCGCCGTGAAAGTCTCCTCGGCCGATGAGCAACCCACGGACGCCGCCCAAGCCGACTCCGCCGACGCCGCTGCTAAAGAGCCGGCCGACGAATCGGACGAAAAGACTGCCGAAGTTTCTGCAGCTGCCGAAGACCAGCCAGCCAAGAAACGCGCGAAGAAGGCTGCCAAGATGCCAGCCAAGAAGCCCGCGCCGGTCGAGCCGTTGCTGACGGATATCGAGGTCGGGCCTGTCCATCCAGCCCATTTGCCCGAAGCCAAGCCCGCCGGTGGGCCTGAAGTAAAGCCTGCCGACAAGCCCCAGGCCAAGTCGGCCCCCGACAAGACCTTCGTACTTCCCGCCTACCTGCGTCGCCCGAGTCGGTCGGCCGCCGCTGCAACTTGGGCCAGGGCCGTCATGGCGGCGACGCTGGGACGTTTTTCCGGATTGGCCGTGGCCGTGGCGCTGATGCTGATTATCTTCATCCTGGGGTTTGTCGCCGGCCGGGCGACATCCCCCGGCGACAGAGCACAAGCCACGGGCGAGAATACTAATGTTGCTTCGATGGGCGGCGCTGGCGGCGGCTCCGAGCATTTGTCGCAAGGCGGCGGGTCGTCAGAGAATAACGGCGGCGGCGACCAGGCAGTGGCCAACCCGCTTATCGACGGCATGTACTATCTGGTCATTCAAGAACTCCCCGGCAACTCCCCGCAAGACAAGCAAGATGCCGAAGCCATAGCAGCCTATTGCAACGGCAATGGGCGTCCGGCAGACGTTCGACCTTACTCCCCACCAGGCCAGGGCAACGATTGGGTATACTGTGTGCTATCGTTAAAGTCCTTCGACGACCCCCACAGCTCTGCAGCGATGGCGTTCGCCGGGGAGATCGAATCGCTTGGTCGACAGTACAAAGCCGACCCGCAGGGCGGCGATTATCTTTTTGAGCAGAGGTCCCCTGACGGCCAACTGGCCCCTAACTACCAACCGTGGTACGAATAACATTTGCGAGATAAGCAAACGACAGACGGAGCAAACTAATGTCACTTGACCGTAGACTGAAAATGCATGGCGGCCTGAAGGGCGCCCGTAGTGTATTGACCCGCCCAGAGCGGATTGCCAAGATGATTGACGAAGGCAAGTTCAACCCGGAGACGGACAGTCCGCTTGGCCTGCCCAAGCTGCGGGTGCATCACTCCAAGGCCGGCGCCAAGAGCAAGAAGGCCGAGGCCCCGGTTGAAGGCGTGGAAGGTGAAGAGGGCGCCGAAGCCGTTGAAGGCGCCGAAACCGCCCCCAGTACCGACAAGTCCTAGCTGCTTTGGCCTGGCAGGGCGCGGAGTGAAGGCGTCCTGCCCAACGGAGCTGAAATGCCGGACCCACTGAGAATCGCTGAGCGGATGGACCACATAACCGCCAGCGGCATTCGCAAAGTGTTCGACCTGGGCGCCAAGCTCGCAGACCCCATCGACCTGTCGATAGGTATGCCGCACTTTGATGTGCCCGACGTGATCAAGGCCGAGGCCAAGAACGCCATCGACGCCGGGTGCAACCGCTACACGCCCACGCAGGGGTCGAACGCGCTGCAGCAAGCTATCGCCGACACCTGCCAGGCCGAGTTCGGCTGGGCCGGCGACCGCGCCTACATGGTCACTTGCGGCGTGGCGGGAGCGCTTACATTGGGCCTCATGGCGACGGTCAACCCCGGCGACGAGGTGATCGTCACCGACCCGCACTTCGTGATGTACTCCTACATCACCCGCATGGCCGGCGGCGTGCCGGTGACGGTGGACACCTACGACGACTTCCGCCCGGACGTGCAGAGAATCGCCGACGCGGTTACCGACAAGACCCGTCTGATAGTAATCAACTCGCCCGGCAACCCGACGGGCTGCGTTTACACCGAGGCCGAGCTGCGGGACATCGCCGACCTGGCGGGCAAGCGCGAGCTGATGGTGATCTCCGACGAGATATACGACCTGTTCGTATACGATCAGCCTTACGTGTCGATGGCGAGCATCTACGAAAACACGCTGCTCTGTCGGGGTTTTTCCAAGACCTACGGCATGCCAGGCTGGCGGCTGGGCTGGTGCAGCGGCCCGCAGGTGATCCTGGAGAAAATGAAGACTTTGCAGCAGTGGACGTTCGTCTGCGGGCCTTCGATGGCCCAGGCGGCGGGCGCGCTGGCGCTGAAGACGGACATGTCCGACCACGTGGCGGCTTACTGTCGAAAGCGGGACATGGTCTTCCAGGCCCTCCAGCCGATGGGCCTGGTCAAACCAGGCGGGGCGTTCTACGCCTTCTGCCCCGCCCCCGGTGGCGACCCGATGGCGTTCGTAACCAAGGCTATCGAGAATAACGTGCTGATAATTCCGGGCAGCGTGTTCTCCGGGCGCGACACGCACTTCCGCCTGTCCTACGCCGCCACCGATGAGAAGCTTGCCCAAGGCCTGGCGATATTGGTCGATCTGGCCAAGCAGTTCTGACGGCGGGCGGGGCGATGGGCGCGCGCGGATTGCTGGGCAGCAAAAAGGCCTTGCAAAACCGAGGGAGACCAGCTAAAAGTCCCCGTCTTGCGCCACAAGAGACCGTAATTAGAGATGCGAGAATCAGATGAAGTTTTGCCTCGTAGACAAGATTATATCGCTTCAGCCCGGCAAGCGCATTGTCACCGTTAAGGCGGTAACGCTCGCCGAGGAGTATCTGGCGGACCATTTTCCGGTCTTTCCGGTGCTGCCGGGTGTGCTGATGCTGGAGGCCCTCACGCAGGCGGCGGCCTGGCTTGTGCGGGTCGAGCAGGACTTCGCCAAGAGCATAATCGTGCTCACCAAGGCGCAAAACGTTAAATACGCACACTTCGTCGCTCCCGGTAACACCTTACGGTGCGAGGTAGATATGACCGCCATCGATGCCGATTCAGCCAAGTTCAAGGCTGTCGGGCACGTGGGCGACGATCTTGCCGTATCAGCCAAGCTGACGCTTGTGAGCTTCAACTTGGCAGACAAGCCTGCCCTGAAGGCTCCGGCGGGGTCCGATGAATCGATCATAGCCGACATGCGGACTGAGTTTAAGCTGTTGGGCGGGCCGGGGGCCCCGGCTGAAGATGCGGGCTGAAAGAAACGTAGTGGTATAATGTGGATTGTGCCGTTGACTTGCGGCGGCTGAGTATCTATAGTCGGGCGTTACGCAGACTGAGGTGAGCGTCTGTGGAAGCAACGAGACTAATGGCATAAAGAGATACCTGAGGAGATAGGAACGAATGCCGATGACGGAATCAGAAGTTTTCGAAAAGGTCCAAGAGATCTTGGTTGAGGCGCTGGGCCTGGATGACGACGAGGTGACGGCCGAGGCGACTCTCACGGGCGACCTTGGCGCTGAGTCCATTGACTTCCTCGACATTGTCTTCCGCCTGGAAAAGATGTTCGACATCAAGATCCCGCGCGGGGAGCTGTTCCCGGACAACATCCTCAACAACCCCGAGTTCGTCCAGGACGGTAAGCTCACTGATACGGGTCTGGCCCAACTGAAAGAACGCATGCCGCACGCCGACTTCACGGACTTCGAGCAGGACCCGGACATCAACAAGATGGCTGAGCTGTTCAAAGTCCAGACGATCGTCAATTACGTCGTCATGAAGCTGGCCGGCTAAGGCCCTTTGGGCTTGCCCTCGCCGGCGAGCCCGACAGTTCAAGTGGAGTGCTGGGATGCGTTGGATTTGGATTGACCGGTTTATAGAGTTCGTGCCGGGCCGGCGCGCCGTCACTATCAAGAACGTCTCGCTCGCCGAGGACCACCTACACGACCACTGGGGCGCGTTCCCGATTCAGCCCGCTTCGCTGATGGTGGAGGGCATGGCCCAAACGGCGGGAATTCTGGTCGGCCAGGCTCGCGACTTCAAAGAGAAGGTCGTCCTCGCCAAAATCGCCAAGGCGGAGTTCACCGACATCGTCGTGCCGGGCGATCAGCTCACATACGAAGCCGACATCGTCTCCATCGCTCCCGAAGCCGCCGCCACCAACGGCGTGGTCCGCAAGAACGGCGAGGTTATCGGCGAGGTGAACCTGCTGTTCTCCCACGTCGATCAGAACATGTCCGGCCTGGATCTGCCCGAGGAGAACTTCGTGTTCACGGGCTCCTTCGAGCGGATGGTGGAATCCTTCCTGGAGAAGCCAGATGCCTGACCGCCGCGTTGCCATAACCGGGCTTGGCGTTATCAGCTCGGCGGGCATGGGCATCGAGCCGTTCTGGCAGTCTCTGGTGGCCGGCGAGTCGACCATCGGGCCCATCAGCCTGTTTGACGCCAGTAAGTACCCATCCTCCGTCGGCGGGCAGGTGCAGGATTTCTCCGCCCGGAAGCACGTTCCCAAGCATTACCGCAAGGCCGTCAAGGTCATGGCGCGGGATATCGAATTGGCCGTCGGCGCCGCCGACCAGGCCTTTCGCGACGCGGGCATAATCACCAAAGGCTTGGACGGCGAGATGGATGTGGACGCCAAGCGGTTCGGCTGCAACATCGGCGCGGGGCTCATCAGTTGCGAACTGGACGAACTCGCCGCCGCGGCCAACCCGTCGATGAAGGACGGGCAGTTCGACATAAAAACATGGGGCCGAGAGGGCATCAACAATCTTACGCCACTGTGGCTCTTGAAATATCTGCCGAACATGCTCTCCTGCCACGTGACGATCATTCACGGTGCGGAAGGCCCGAGCAACTGCATCACCTGCGGGGACGCCTCGGCGCACCTGTCGGTGGGCGAGTCGGCTGGGTACGTCATGGACGGCCTCGTGGACGTGGTCATCACCGGCGGGGCTGAGAGCAAGCTCAATCCGCTGGGCCTGTTGCGGCAGGTGCTGATGGGCAGGCTGTCCGCCAATGGCCCCGACGTCGCCGCTTGCAAGCCCTTCGATACTGCACACGACGGCACGACGCTCGGCGAGGGCGGCGGGCTGCTTGTTTTGGAAAACATGGACCGCGCCGTCGCGCGGGGCGCCAGGATGTACGCTGAGATAGTCGGCTTCGGCGCCGCCTGCGACCCAGCCGGCATGGCCGTGACGACCCCTAACGTGGGCAACATGCACATGGCCATCGCCAGCGCCCTGCGGGATGCGAACATAACTGCCGATGACGTCGACATGATAGTGACCCACGGCACGGGCGTGGCTGCCGAGGACGATCTGGAAGCTCAGGCGTGGGCCCAGGTGCTCGGCGACCGCGCGGGGCAGGCGCCTGCCTTTGCCGTAACCGGTAGCATAGGGTCACTGTTCGCCGGAGCGGGCGGGGTGGAACTGGCTGCCGCGGCGATGGCCCTGCACACGCAGACAGTGCCCGCCACGTGCAACTTCACCAGCCCGGCCGAGCAGTGCCGGCTGAATCTGTCCAACAAGTCCAGGCCTTGCAAGGCGGATATCGCAGTATCCGCCGCCTTCGCAGTAGGCGGACAAAGCGCGGCGGTAGTGCTGAAGCGGGTGGCATCATGAAAAGGCGACGCGTTGTCATAACCGGCATGGGCACGGTCAATCCGCTGGGCCATGACGTCGAGAGCACCTGGTCGGCGCTGCTGGCCGGGAAGAGCGGCATAGCGCCCATCTATATATTCGACGCCAGCACGTTTCCCACGACTTTCGCATCGCAAGTGAAGGACTTCGACCTGGTCGATCATGTCCCCGATGCGGACCGACACGCCACAGCCAGCCGGCACGCCAAGTTCGCGCTCGCCGCGGCGAGGCAGGCGTGGGATCAGTCGGCGATGGCCGACTGGGCTGAGTTCGACCCAGGGCGAGTGGGCATCTACCTGGGCTGCGGCGAGGGAAGCTTGGATTTCGAGAAGATATCCAATCTCACCTGCCAGGCGATTGTCGACGGTGAGTTCGACGCGACGCAGTGGCTGGAGATGGCCTGGAAGACCATGGAAGTGCACGAGGAAGTCGAGCAGGAATCCAACATGGTAGCCGCCCACGTGGCTGGTGAACTGGGCATATGCGGGCCCGCCTTCAACGTGCTGACGGCCTGCGCCGCCTCCACCCAAGCCATCGGCGAAGCTACCCGCCAGATCCGCCGCGGCCAGGCCGACGCCATCATCACCGGCGGCGCCCACAGCATGATCCACGCCTCAGGCCTGACCGGCTTCAGTCGGCTGACGGCCCTGTCCAGACGCAACGACGAGCTTTCCAGCGCGTCTCGCCCGTTCGACATGACGCGAGATGGCTTTGTGTTGGGCGAGGGCGCGAGCATGCTGATTATCGAGGAATACCAGCAAGCCGTCCGCCGCGGCGCGACGATACTGGCTGAGATAATCGGCTATGGCGCCAGCGCCGATGCATTCCGCATCACCGACCAGGACCCCGAAGGCGACGGCGCCGCCACCTCCATGCGGGCCGCGATGGCCGATGCGAATGTCACGCCGGACCAGATAGGCTACATATCCGCACACGGCACGGGCACGAAGCAGAACGATCAGGTCGAAACTCTCGCGGTAAAAGCAGCCTTCGGCGACGTGGCGCACAAGGTGCCCATGTCATCGGTAAAGAGCATGCTGGGCCATCTCATTGCCGCCGCCGGCGCGACGGAGCTCATCACGTGCGTACTGGCCTTGCGGGACCAGATACTGCCTCCCACCGCCCACTACAGCGTGGCCGACCCCGATTGCGATCTGGACTACATCCCCAACGAGGCCCGCAAAGCGCCGGTGGACGTGGCCATGTCCAACAGCATGGGCTTCGGCGGACAGAACAATACGGTGATAATCACGCACTGTAAGTAGCGATGCACTTCACGCCGCCGGCCGGTTTGCCTTGATTTCTGTCTGCATTTTCGATAGTGTCCCGCTCGGTCTCCCTTGAGACGTGCGGGAACAGGCCGCACCTACTTTCGAGATACTTGCATGGCCGGCACAGCAATGACACTTATCGCCTTGAGCGACTATATCACGACGCACTGGGCGGCGTTCGCCATAACGCTTACGGTGTTGTCCCTGATCGTGTTCGTGGTGCTGCTGCTGGCCAAGTACGTTCGTATTTCGCTCAACATCTTCGTCGACACGCCGCTGCCTCTGGCGATCGGGGCCGAGGATTTCGAACGTCTCATAGGCGAGGAGATGCGCTTCCGCAGCTTCGACGGCACGAGCCTGCGGGGCATGTACATTCGCACGAGCAACCCGATGGGCTGGCGCGGGACGATAGTGTTCTGCCACGAGTTCGGTTCGGACATGTATAGCTGCGCTCGCTATGTTCGCCCGCTGATCGGCGCTGGGTACGATGTGTTCACCTTCGATTTCCGCGGCCACGGGGAAAGCTCCAACCGCGGGAGGTACCGCCCGCTGCAGTGGGTGTCCGACAAGGAGTTGGAGGACGTGCTCGGGGCGGTAGGGCATGTCGAGACAATCCTCGCCGCCGACGGCAGGCCTTCCAAGATAGGACTGTTCGGCATATCTCGCGGCGCGGGGGCGGGGTTGCTCGCCGCATCGTCTTCGCCATCGGTGAAGGCTATCGTGTGCGACGGCGCGTTCTGCACGGATACGACGCTGATGGCCCTGATGAAGCGCTGGGCCCGCATATTCGCTCGCGTCAAGCTGGTTTACGACAATCACTCTGAGCTGTTTTGGCGGCTGTTGGTGTGGATGCTGATACACTTCGCCCAACCTCGGATGGGTTGCAAGTACCTGTCGGTGTCCAAGGCGCTGCGGCACATGGTGGCCAGGCCGATCTTTTTTGTGCACGGCGGCAAGGACAGCTACGTCCGCGTGGAGCAGACGCACTACCTCTACAACCAGGCGCCGATGCCCAAGTACATGTGGGTCGTGCCGGGTGCCAAGCACAATCAGTCCGTTATGGCTGCTCCCAAGGAGTACGCGTCACGGACGGTGGCGTTTTTCTGCAAACACCTGGCTGATGAAAATGTGGCTGAGTCGGAAATAACTTCTCCCGCGGACGTGGAAGTGGCGTAGCGGCCGGCGAACGTCGGCGGCTTCAGTGCCGGACAAATGAACAAGTTCCTGCGAACACTCATGTTGCCCGTAGCGCACCTGATGAGTGCCAAGTTCGATGGTCGGGTCCGTCGCTTTGTGCACGCCCACCAGCGGACCCAGCAAGTGCAGGAGGCGGTGCTGGCCGAGCTGATAGCTGCCCACAAGGATACAGCCTTCGGGCAGGACCACGGGTTCGATCGGATCACCAGCTACCGGCAGTTCACCGACGCCGTGGCGATTAACACCTATGAGTCGCTCCAGCCTTACATGCAGCGCGTTCTGGCCGGGGAGACCACCGCACTGCTGCCGGCCGACCAGAAAGTGCTGATGTTCTCGATGACATCCGGCACGACGGGCCAGCCCAAGTACATCCCCGTCACGCGCACATTTGCCGACAAGATGGAGGACGGCTTCCTGATCTTCGGGCGAATGGCGCTGATGGATCACCCCGATGCCTGGCTGCGCCAGTTGCTGCCGATATCCTCGCCTATGTGGGAAATGGACAGCCCCACGGGCCTGCCATGCGGCGCCATCAGCGGCTTGCTCACCAGGCGGCAGCCAAAGCTTGTGCGGAAAATGTACGTCGTGCCACTGGCCGTGGCCGGAGTGACGGACCCCGCCAGCAAGTACTACACGTCGCTACGGTGCGGCATCGGCCAGGATGTGCGATTCATCACCACAGCCAATCCGTCCAGCACGATCAAGCTCATCGAGACAGGGCAACACCATACCGAGCAGCTCATTCGCGACGTCGCCGACGGCACGCTGACCCCGCCAGGCGAGTTGCCGGCTGACATCATGCAGCACTTGCGATTCAAGCCCGATCCGGCGCTGGCAGAACGGTTGGACCAATGCGTCGCTCGCGATGGGACGTTGCTGCCGAGGCACTTCTGGGACATCGCGTTCCTGGCTAACTGGACGGGCGGGACGCTCAAGCTCTACCTGCCGAGGCTGCGTGAACTGTTCGGCGACGTGCCGATTCGGGACATAGGCCTAGTGGCCAGTGAGGGGCGGTTCTCCATCCCGATGAGCGACCAGACGCCCGCGGGCGTCGCTGAGATCACAGGTAACTTCCTGGAGTTCATTCCCGCCGACAGCATCGCCCAGGACAACCCACGGGCGTTGCTGGCTCATCAGTTGGAGGTGGGAGGAGAGTACTTCCTGGTCGTCACCAACTGGGCGGGCCTGTGGCGGTACAACATGGACGACCGCATCCGCGTGGTCGATCGGCTGGGCGAGAGCCCCGTCTTCGAGTTCCTGTCGCGCGGGCTTCACACTGCCAGCATCACCGGCGAGAAGATCACCGAACACCAGGTCGTCGAGGCGATGCGATCGGCGACCGCCGCGGCCGGCTGGCGCGTGGAAATGTTCGTCCTGCAGGGGCACTTCGCCGACACGCCTTACTATGAGCTTCGCATCGAGGAGACAGCCGGGCGAAGCGCCGGCGCGCTTGCAGCCATGCTGGATAACGCCCTGGCGGGGCTGAACATTGAGTACGCATCCAAGCGCGCGAGTGGCCGACTTGGACCGATCCGCGCGGGCATCCTGCCGGCTGGGGAACTGGCGCGGGCGGAACTGGCCCTCATAGCCAGCCGACGCGGACGATGCGAACAGTACAAGCACCAATACCTGCTCACCGACGTGCTGACCGACTAGTAGTCGGCCGTGTGATGCAGTTGTGCGACATAGGCTGTCGTCTCCGTGGCATGGGCATCTTGCCCATGCGTCCCGGGAGCATCCTGCTCCCGGAAGAAAAAGAAGAAACAAGAAGAAACAAGAGGCAGGGCCAAGATGGCCCTGCGACGCATGGGCAAGATGCCCATGCCACGGGAGAAGGCCAGCCGCGCCCGGCCTTGATTGCCGCTAGCCGGGGGCGTATCCTTCGCGTTTGTTACTAACGAATCCATGAACAAGTTGCCCTCAATCTCAATACTAGGTCCCGGCAAGGTCGGCACGGCGATCGGCGTGCTGGCTGTGCGGGCCGGTCTCAGCGTGGTCGCCGTCGGCGGGCGCGATCAGGCAGCGACCGTCCGCGCCGCAGAGGCCATGGGCGGCGACGCTCGCGCCGCTACGCTCGCCGAAGCGGCGGGGGCCGGCGAGCTGGTGCTGTTGTGCGTGAGTGATGACGCCATCGAAGCGGTCTGCGACGAGCTGGCCGCGGCGGGGGCGTTCAAGCGGGGCACTATCGTCGCCCACTGCTCGGGCGCGCTTGGCAGCGGCGTTCTTCGGGCAGCGGCTGACAAGTGCGGCTGTGCGGTCGCGTCATTCCATCCGCTGCAGACTTTCCCGACCGTGCAGGCCGCCATCGAGCGGTTCGCCGGCGTGTATTGTTTCTGCGAGGGTGACGGGCGAGCGACGGCGGCGCTTGCGGACCTGGCAACGGCCATCGGCGCCAGGCCTGTCATGCTGTTATCGGAGGGCAAGGCGCTGTACCATGCCGCTGCGGTGACGGCCTGCAACTACGTGGCCACGCTCATGGATGCGGCTGTGGAGATGTGCGAGCGGGCGGGCATCGCCCGGGCGGACGGGCAGGCGGCCCTTGGCGTTCTGCTGACAAGCACAGCCAAAAACGTGGCCGCCATGGGCCCAGCAGACGCCCTGACCGGGCCCATCGCACGCGGCGACGCGGGCACGGTGCAGCGAAATCTCGCCGCACTTGCCGACTGCCCAGCCGACCTGCAGAAACTGTACCGCGCAGCCGGGCTGCGAACAGTTACGCTCGCACTGCGAAAAGGAACAATAGACCAGCGCGCCGCAGAAACGCTGCGGAACATTCTTGACTCAACCCAATAGACCCCTTGCAGGAGCAATCATGGCAGCGAAAATCATCGACGGAGAAGCAGTAGCAAAAGCAATTACAGATCAGGTAGCCGCTGACGCCAAGGCACTCACCGACGCCGGCACGCCCCCGCACCTGGTGGCTGTGCAGGTCGGCGAAAACCCCGCCAGCAAGATGTACACCAACATGCAGCGCAAGAACTGCGAAGCAGCCGGCCTGGAGTACGAACTGCTGGAGATCGACGACGGCATCTCGCAGGACGACCTGCTGGCGAAGATCGAGGAGCTGAATAACGATCCGAAAGTGAGCGGCCTGATTCTGCAAATGCCCGTCCCGCCGCAGATCGACGCACGCAAAATCCAGGTCGCCATCTCGCCGGCCAAGGATGTCGAAGGCATGCACCCGGAGAACATGGGCTTGCTCTTCTACGGCGGCGGGGTGGTCACGCCCTGCACCGCCACCGCGGCGGTCGAGCTGCTGCTGCAGACCGAGCCCAACCTGGCCGGTAAGGAAGTGGTCGTGGTCGGCCATAGCGAAATCGTGGGCAAGCCCATCGCGACTATCCTGCTGCAGAGCCTGCGGGAAAGCCCGACCGTCACCGTTTGTCACGTGGCTACCAAGGACCTCGCCTTCCACACGAAGCGTGCGGACGTGCTGTTCGTGGCAGCCGGCGTGAGTCAGGCGAAGTGGCGCGGGTATAACAAGAAGAAGAAAGCCGGCGAAGATGTCAGCGTGCCGGACCTGTCGCCGCTCGTGTCGGCTGACATGCTCAAGGAAGGCGCGATTGTCATAGACGTGGCGATTAACCGTATCCCCAAGGGCTTCGACGACGATGGCATGCCGGTCAAGAACGACAAGGGCAAGAACGCCATGCAAACCGTCGGCGACGTGGACTTCGAAGGCGCGAAGGATACGGTCGCAGCGATAACGCCCGTCCCCGGCGGCGTGGGCCCGATGACGGTAGCGATGCTGCTGAAAAACACCATCGCGTGCGCGAAGGCGATGGGGTAGGGATCTGGCCGCAGAGGCGCTGAGACGCAGAGAACTGCGGATATTCGCAAAGAAACAAGAAACGCGGCGGGTGATCGGGCCCGTCGCGTTTCTTCGTTACACAGCAGAAAGCCCACGCCCGTATGGGCGTGGGCTTTGTTGTTGCCTATCCTCGGAGTTCTCTGCGTCTCAGCGCCTCCGCGGCAGATGCTTCTTCTTACGCCAGGCCCGCAGCCTCGATGATGTCCGGTACGCAGTGGTCCCAGCCCAGTGTCATCAGGTGGGCGCCTTGGCACATGTCTTTCATCTGGGCAACCAGCTCGCCGCAAATGTCGATGGAGACTTTCTGGCGGTCTTCCTTTTCGCAGTCGGCCATGCGTTGGATGATCGCGTCGGGCACGACAACGCCGGGCACGCCGCGGTTCATGTACTTGCCCATGCCGGCAGTCTTCAGCATCACGATGCCGACCAGAATCGGCACGTCGATGTGCTCAGCCTTCTTCATGAACTTCTCGAAGGCAGCCGGGTCGTAGACAGCCTGGGTCTGCACGAACTGTGCGCCCGCTTCGACCTTCTTTTCCAGCTTGATAATCTGCGGGTCGACCTCGTCCGCGCACGGCGTGACGCAGCAGCCCTTGAAGAATGACGGCGCGCCGTCCAGTACGTTCGCGTTGCCCTTCATGTCCAGGCCCATGTCCGTGCCGGCTTCCAGCTTGGTTATCGCTTCAAGCAGGCTCACCGAGTCCAGGTCGTATACGGGCTTGGCCCCGGGGTGGTCGCCCATGGTCACGTGGTCGCCGGTGAGGCAGAGCACGTTGCGGCAGCCGAACACGTAGGCCGTCAGCAGATCGCTCTGCAGGGCCAGGCGGTTGCGGTCGCGCGTGACCATCTGCAGCACGGGCTCGATGTCGTGTTCCAGCAGGAGCTTGACGCCGCACATGGAGCCGGCCCGCATGACGGCGGTTTGGATATCCGTGACATTGACGGCCGTGATCTTGCCCTTGAGGAACTCGTCGGCCTCGTGCATCATCGGGTCCATGTTCACGCCCTTCGGCGGGCCGATCTCGCCGGTAACGACAAACTTGCCGCTCTGGATTTCTCGCTGAAAATTACTGACTGGTTCGCTACTCATTGTCGGACTCCTCTTCTGTCATTTCAGCCAGTACAAGCCGGCGGACGCCGTTGCCGCGGTCCTTGCGGTGGTCGGGCGTGGGGCGCATGGTTCGGTATTCTTCGAGTCGGCCAAGGGATTCGAGGCGCTTGAAGATCAACAGCCAGCCGCAGTCCATGTCCTTGCTGACTTCGCACTTGCCCTTGTCCGTCCCGCCGCACGTGCCGTGGATGAGGCTCTTGGAGCACTTGGCGACCGGGCACACGCCGCCCGTCCAGGCCAGCATGCAGTCGCCGCAACCGCGACAATACTCTTCCCATATGCCCTTGGCGACGTTCGATGCCAGGAACGTCGTGTTCATGCCCGGCAGGATCGGCGTATCCGGCAGTTGCTCGGATGCATAGCCCACGCCCGCACCGCAGGCGATGGACAGCACGGCGTCGTAGTCGCTCGGGGCCTTGGTGAGGTTATCGAAAAACTCCTGCTCGCACTGGCGTGTGATGCAGTCGAAGTCGGCCTCGATGGCATTGCCCGCTGCGCTGGCCGCCAGCTTGAGCTGACTGGCCAGCATCTCCGCCTGGCGTTCGCCGCCGGTGAGGCACACGCTAACGCAGCCGCCGCAGCCGAGCACAAGCACCTTCTTGCATCCGCCGAGCATCTGCAGGATTTCGTCCATTGGTTTTCGTTCAGCAACAATCATTTCTATCTCTCCCGCCGCCGGGGCGGCTGAGTGTTCACGTCGGCTGGCGGGGCTCCTGTCCCGCCAGCTCCTGTATTCAACGTGTGGTGGGACAGGAGCCCCACCACACCAAGTATTATCCTATTCAGAAACTTCTTCGCTGCCGGCTGGGGGAACTTTGCCGTCGATCACGTCGGTGGCGTGTGCCATGGCGTCCCGCATGGCAGCCCGGCCCTGGTCAGCTTCGGTTACAAACTGCACCTTCTCGCAATTCACGCCGATCTCACCGAGCAGGTCCCGCACCTGAGCGACTCGCTTGGCTACGCGAGTGGGGGCAGTGGGGTAGCGGTCGGCGCCTTCGTTGCAGGCGACGACGATGACGCCCGTCGCGCCATCTTCCAGTGCGTGGAGGATTTGGGCGGCTGAGAGTCGGCTGATGGATGGCAGGTAAAGCTCTGCCACGCCGGGGATTGTGTCGGTTAGCTCGCCCGTCCAAGCCGCGGCCGGTGCGTGATGACCGCAGATGAACGCTGCGATCTTGCGCTCGCCGGAGAGGGCGGCCAGCTTGGCTTGCACGTTCGTGCGTTCGTCGTCGGCCGACCAGCTGCGTGCGATAATCGCGTTGCCCGGGCACTCGCCTATGCACAGCCCGCAAGCCTGACACAGCGAGGAATCTATCCGGGCGACGTCCGTGACGACGGGGATGTCGAACGGGCACACTCGCAGGCACGTCAGGCAGGCGGCACACTTGTCGACGAGTACTTCCGCGCCGCCGCCGCAGGACATGCAGCGCCGGGCCTCTGCCATGGCGATGATCTCTTCGAAGTTGTGGTCGACTTCATCGAAGTTCGTCGCACGCTTGGTTGGGTCTTCGACGGTGACGCCGTGCCGCTCGACCTTGCGGACCAGCTCGGCGGTTTTCTCGGCGATGGTTTCGATGTAGGGCGGCAGGTTGTCGTCGATGCTGATTGTCTTGCCGGACAGGAACAGGTCCATCGCGGCGGCTGCCCGCTGACCGGAGGCGCACGCTTCGACGGCGGAACCCGGGGCGGTGACGATTTCGCCGCACGCGAAGACGCCGGCCTGGTTGGTCTCGTGTGTGGCGGGGTCGTAGGTCAGCCGGCCGCGATCGCCCGTGGTCAGCTCGCTGCCTTCGGTGAAGCCCATGTCCGCCATTTGGCCGATTGCCATGATGACGGTGTCGCAGGGGAGGTCCTGGATGTCGGCGTCGTCGTATTCGGGCGAGAACTTGCCCTCGTCGTCGAACACGCGCGTGACTTTGCGCGTCTTGAGGCTGACTATGTTGTCGCCGTCGAGCAACACTTCGACGGGCCCGCGGCGGAAGAGGAAGGTTACGCCTTCTTCGTGGGCCTCGTCGCGTTCCCAGTCCCAGGCGGGCATTTCTTCTTCGTTTTCCAGGCACATCAGCGTGACAGTCGCGCCCAGCCGGCGGGCGGTGCGGGCGGCGTCCATGGCGACGTTGCCGCCGCCGATGACGAGCACGTGTTGGCCGATGGGTGGATCGCGGTCGAATACGGTGTCTGTCAGGAACTCCAGCACGCCGAGGACGCGGGCGTTGTCCGCGCCGGGCAGGGGCAGCATTCGGCTGTTGGCCAGGCCTGTGGCGACGAGCACAGCTTCAAAGCCGTCAGCCTGAAGGTCGGCGATGGTTTTGTCCTTGCCGATTTCGCAGTTGGCGACGAGGTCCACGCCGTGAGCGAGGATCCAGTCGGTGTCCTGCTTGAGCACGTCGCGTGGCAGGCGGTAGGTGGGAATGGCCGTGGCGGGTATGCCGCCGGGGACGGGGAATTTTTCAAATATCGTCGGCTGATAGCCCCAGCGGGCCAGCTCCAGCGCCGCTGCCATGCCGGCCGGCCCGGCGCCCACGATAGCGACCTTGACCTTATCCTGGCTGGCGGCTTTGTGGACGGTGGCGTCCGCGCCGGTGAGTTCGCAGATGAAGCGTTTGACCTCGCGGACGGCGACAGCTTCGTCGACGTCGCAGCGGCGGCAGTTGGCTTCGCAGGGGTGGTGGCATATTCGCCCGCAGACCGAGGCGAAGGGCAAGCCCTGGCGGACGACGTCCGCGGCGTCCTTAAACCGACCCATGGCCGTCAGTTCGATGTAAGCCCGCACGTCGGCGTGGACGGGGCAATAGTACTGGCAGGGCGCCCACAGTTGGGTCATCAATTCAGTTGGGCTGGCCAGCTCGGCCAGGTCACTGGAAGTGAGATCACTATCTCGCATGAAAGCTCTCCGACTCAATTACTCCGCCAGCCAGCAGCAAGATCGCCAGCCTGGCGGCATAGGAAACGCACATTCTTGCGGCGTGAGGCCGCGATGTCAAGGGTGTTCGGCGTGGCCCGCCGCGGCGGGCGTCGCAGGGCCATCTTGGCCCTGCTTTCTTCTTCTTCTTTTGCTGCTTCTGCTGCCTTGCCCTTCTCTTCCAGGAGCAGGATGCTCCTGGGACGCATGGGCAAGATGCCCATGCCACTTCAGAGGTACTCTTCGAACAGCTCGGCGGCGGGGCGGGGGATGACCACGCTGCTGACGAGCAAGCCTCGCTCGCGGGCGGCGGCGGCGCCGGCGGCGACGGCGGCTTCCACGTCGGCGACCGTGCCGGTAAGCAGGCAGAAGCCCTTCCCGCCAAGCGCCATTGCCACGTGCACGCGGAAGAGCGTCACCTTGCCAGCCTTGGCGGCGGCGTCGGCGGCGGCGACTATGCTCACCCCGCTGAATGTCTCGATGACGCCGAGCGACTCAGCCTGGTCGGCCTCGAGGACGACCGACTGACCCAGCGCGGGGAACACGGCCTCATGGACGTTCGGCAAGACCAGGTCGTCGATGATCGCCTCATCGGCCACGTCGCGCCCGGCGGCGACGGCGCTGGTCACGTCGCTGACCGCCCCCCCGACGATGATGAAGTACTTGCCCGAGCAGATCGTCCGCGCGATCAGCAGCTCGACCGACGCAGCCTTGAGCATCGCGTCCTGAACGCGATAGCCCACGCCCACGCTGGACAGCTCGACCGCTCCGATTGCCTTTGGCTCAGCCATTACCTTGTCCTTCTATCCATATTGCGCCATCGGCGATGGCGGTTACGCTTCCGTCGATCGACGCATGCACGGGCGCGCCCATGGCGGGCTTGCCGTCGGTTACCGGCGGGGAGGCGAGTACGTCGCCTTTGCGCACGGCCTGGCCTGGCGATACGCTCGGCTCACACGGCGCGCCAACGTGTTGCTTTAGCTTGATGCCAACCTTGGGCGTAGCCAGCAGGTCCGTGACCAGCGGGCCAACGTTGTTGAACTGCATGAGCCCGAGCTTGCGCATGAGGCGTTTGATGGGCGCTTTGCGGTTGGCCATGTGCAGGCGGGCGCGCGTGTCGTTCAGCGGCGCGTCGACCCATTTGATGCCGGCCTCAGCGAGGCGACGCTTGTTCTCGCCGCAGACGGCCTTTGGGTCCAGGTCTTCGGGGCATGAATACAGGCTGCACAGATTGCACTCGCAGCAGTAGGCTGTGCCCTGCACGTTCGCTTCGCCCACCATGTTGAACCCCAGCGACCGCATGGCCTTGTGTGGCTCGATCGGATGGCCCAGCAGCCAGCGCGGGCACAGCTCGGTGCAGAAGCTACACTGGTCGCAGGCGCTTCGGCCGATGCGGGTGATCTGTTTCCAATCCTGCCGGCGACGGCGGACGACGATGTGGTCGCTCGGCAGGACGATAACGCCGCCGGTGGTTTTGTCGACCAAGGCGTGGTGGTCGTCTTCCAGCCGGCCCATCATCACGCCGCCGACTATGTAGTTGGCGTCTGGCACGGTCGACCCGCCGGCTGCGGCGACACACTGGGCGAGCGTGACACCGACCGGTACGCGCAATGTGACGGGTGTGGCTACGGCTCCGCAGACGGAGACGAACTTTTCGGTGACGGGCTGTGCGGCAGAGCGTGCGACGTTGACGGCAGTCTCTACGTTCATCACGACCGCGCCGACATGCAGCGGCAGGCCGCCCGGGGGGATGATGCGCCGCAGCACGCTGTAGACGAGTATGAACTCGTCACCGGCGGGGTATGAATCGGCCAGCGGGGCGATGGACATGCCCGCGGCGAGCTTGGGGGTTAGCACTTCGATGACGTCTGCGTACTTGGCCTTGATGCCGATGATGCCTCTGGCGGCGCCGGTAAGCTGCATAGCCGCGGCGAGACCGGCGATCATGTCGTCGGCGCAATTGCGGCAGACTTCTTTGTCTTTGTGCAGCAGGGGTTCGCACTCGGCTGCGTTGATGAGCACGGTATCGGCCTGGCCGGCGAGCTTGACGTGCGTGGGAAAGCCCGCGCCGCCTGCACCGACGACGCCGGCGTCGTTAACCTGTTGGACACTGATTGCCATGGACTTCCAGTATACTTTTTCCACGATACGTATTGGCGGGAAATCGGGTGGCGGGTGGCGAGCGTTGCCAGCCGACCGGGCTGAGAGTATAGCGGATGAGAAGCCGGGCCAGCCAGAAAAACCCGAAGCAGGCGGTGACAGGCTGGGTAGTTCGCCCACACACGCGTCGCCAGCGGCGCACGAGGCGGGCCAGCGAAGTGAGGACAGCCTGCAGCAGATTACCAACGAAAACCCCCGCCCCCCGGCCATGCGCACAGACAACTGCCAGCCTATTGTTCCAGTCCGCCGCCAAGCTGGTATAAGCTAGCCGGCGGCGGCGTGTTACGTGGACGCGCTGCCGAGGTCGCGTTCCAAGCCTTCCTGGAGCTTGACCTTCATCAGCCGGCCGACCTTGAACTTGACGGTCCGCTTCGCCGGTACCTCGACTCGTTGGAGAGTCTTGGGATTCTGGGCGATGCGGGCGGCTCGCTGCTTGGTCTCAAAGACACCGAAGTCGCGGAACTCCAGCCGATTACCGCGCCCTAGTTCGTCAATGATCTCGTCGAACAAGCTTTGGACAATGTCCTTGACGAGCACTCGCTTGGTGTCGGTCTTGTCCGCTATTCGGTCGACCAACTCTTTCTTCGTAGTCGTCTGCATGGGTGTCACCTTCCAAAGTTGACGCGCACAAACTACCAACCAGAGCCTCAGGTCAATATGAGGCTCGAAATGTTCCTTAATCGTCTACAAGTCATCGTAGCAAAGTGACTTCTTGCCGACAAGTGAAAATATCAATGTTTTTTTTGGGATCGGCATTCCTCTGCCGGCCGAGCAAGGATCACGTAGGCAAGACTTATATCGCGATTTGCTAAGTCATTCTTGAGGTGCAGGTTAAAAGGTGAGGCCAGCGTGTAAGACCTGTACCTTTGTTGGGATTCTCGCCGCAGCGTGGCTAGCCGTGAAATGGGCCTTGCGGATGACGCTCCAGCCTGGACGTGCTGGGATTTTCGCCACCTTCGGTGAACAGCAGCAGTTGATTCTGTTCGTCCAACCAGCATTCCGGCAGGCAGTAACATTCTTGCGGGCCTGTCGTCCAGAACCTGCCGATGTTTCGCCCGTTGAGATATACTTGGCCCTTCTTGGCGGCCAGGATTCGCAAGTAAAGTGGTTCGCCACCTTTGGCGTACTTGAAACTGGTGGAGTACCAGGCCGGCAGATCCTTGCCAACCATGCGCCCGCCTTCCTGGGGAAGTGTCCACGGACGGAACTGCCATTTCCCGCCAGCGGTTACGCACTCGTTGAGCGTGTAGAACTTGACACCGGTCAGGTCCTTGGCCAAGGCGTCGCCCCACAACAGCAGCTTGATCACGTTCTTGCCGCTCTTGAGTTCCGACGACAGCGTCACATCACCGAAGCTGTTGCCCGCGACCATCGGGAAGAGCCCGACTGGCTTATCGTTGCAGAGAACCGCCACGTGGTGGGGCACGTTCTTGAACGTCAGATGGATCGGCTTGACCTTCTTCATCGAGATGTCGGTCTCAGCCGTCGTCAGCGGGCCTGTTTCGGGTACGGATGCCAGGTGGGTCATGCTGTGCGGAATCAGACGTTTAGAGAAGCTCTCGCCCTTGGTGAGCTTGAACTTCTTCATCGTCAGGGCCTTGGCATCGTGAATGTGCCCATAGAGGCCCTTCAGCTCGCCTATCCGCGGACCCACGTTGAACCGCCCGAGGTTGTCGACCAGAACTGTCAGTATGTTCTTACCTCGCTTGAGGTTCGCGCCCATTGGCGTCTGCGAGGCACCGGTGCCCTGGCCCCAAACGCCCAGACGCTTGCCGTTGAGGAACACTGTCGCCCGGTCTCCGCACTCCGGCAGGAACAGATAACGGCGGATTGCGAGCTTCTCTTCCACTTCTATGCGATACCACAGATAGCCCAGCGGCACGTTGAGCTGGTCGGCGGTCCGCGGGCGGTCGATCTTCTTCCACTGCAGGTTGTTGTCGATCGGCTCACTGCACACAGCCACGCGCTGCCAAGCGCCAAGCCGGGGGGCAGTTGCGCGCGGGGCGGGGGTCGGCTTGAGCTTCCTGCGGGCGGTCGTGCCATCCAGCGACAGTTGAATGTACGACGTCATGCCCTTGGGCGTCTTGACATCATCAGCCGTCTCGCCGACGAAGTCAGGCCCGAAGATCAGAAGGTCATCGACGAACCACGTACGACAGGCTAGCTCGGAGTTTACGACAGCTACGAATATCTCGCCGCATTCCATGACGACCGGGTCGCCATCGTCGGGGACGACGGCATCGTAATGCTGGCCATTGATTTGCACCTGGCCAGCCCAGGCCGCCGGACCGTGCAGGACTAACACTTTCTCGCCGAAAAAGCCCAACGGCGTAAGGTCCGTGTGGTCCAGCGTTACCGTTGCCGTGAGGGCGACGTCGATCGGGATCGCCGCAGCCCCGAACAGGCCCAGGGGAACTGTCAGGCGATGTTGGCCGCTGGGCAGCGAGACGTCTACTGTCTCCACGTCCTCTACGCCGCTGTTAGTGATGATGGCCCAACGACCTAGCGAGCCGGTAAGGTTCCGCACGTCGGTGTTATCGTGGATGGTAACGCCGGGCTCTTCCATGAACGCCGAGGCAAAGTACGGGGCCATGTGGTTGGCCAGCATGTTCACCAAGCGGGTGAGGTAGTACTTTTCCGTCAGCTCGCCGCCCTCGGCCACGGGGGCGTCGTAATCGTAACTCGTTGTCTGGTAGGTGGCTTCGCCTTCCACCAAACGCGAGCCCCAGAACCCGAAGTTGGTCCCGCCGTGGAACATGAAATAGTTGAACTGTGCGCCGCAGCCAAGTACCTCCATCGCTCGGCGGGCGACCTCGCCGGCGTCGCGGCGTTGGTGGCCGTCGGCACCCCAGTAGTCGAACCACCCGTCCCAAAACTCCGTAACTATCATTGGGGCCATGGGCTGGGTGTAGTGGGCGGTCTTGAGATTCTCGACGGCGGCATCCCAGGAGTTGACATTGTCGATCACGCCATCGAGCTGCGGGCCCTTGAACATATTGCAACTGATGATCGGCACGTCAAACCCGCCGCGGCGTATAAGTTGACTGATAAACTCAAGATACGCTCGGCCATTGGGCGTGTCGCCGAAGATGTATTCGTTTTCGTTCTGGATGAGTATGATATTGCCGCCCCGCGTAACCTGTTGATCGGCCAGGCGTGGCAGGAGCTGGGCGAAGTACTTATCGAAGTAATGCATGTAGGCCGCGTTGTTTGTGCGGAGGGTCATGCCCGTCTTCGTCGTCAGCCAGCCCGGCAGGCCACCGAAGTCCCACTCGGCGCAGATGTAAGGCCCGGGCCTGAGTATGACATACAGCCCCAGTTCCCCCGCTGCGCGGACGAATTCCGCCACGTCGCGGTCGCCTTCGAAGTTCCACACCCCTTCGATTGGCTCGTGGTAATTCCAGGGCACGTAGGTGGTTATGCAGTTGAGCCCCGCGCGCTTTGCCTTGAGCAGCCGATCTCGCCACAGCTCGGCCGGCACGCGGAAGTAGTGCACCGATCCGCTGACCAGCCAGATGCGCTGACCATCGATCATGTAGCTGTTATCGTCGTATGTTACTTGTGGCACGGTGCTAGCCTTTCAAGAGGCGCCACCAACGGCGGAGGCGTGAACCCATCTTGGCAAGAGTTTAGGCACTGGGGGGCTGCATGCAACTAAAAACCGCCCGATGCGGGCATAATTAGCCAATTCCAGACAAATGGGCCCAGCCGGTCACCTCCCAGCGGGCCAGTGGGCGTAATCGATGTATAGTCTGTATGCACAATATGTTATCACGATGGCCAGGAGGCCCGCTGCGCCGGCCAGACCCAAGCCGCTCCGGCCGTCAATTCGCCAGCCATTGCGTAACTGCTGTATATAACAGTGGTAATACAATATTGCCGCAGGCGGCAATATTCGTACTTCGCTGGCCTGCATTTGACGGTTCATACGCCGCCGATGCACCTTTGGTCGCTCGGCGGGCGATTATGTTCCCGGCCGGCCGACGATGTTCCCACTCGTCGCCGCTCCCCGCAACTGCCCGAAAGTCTCCCGCCCCGTCCCCAGCTGCCCGCCGCTTGCCAGGCCGGACACTTTTGCCGCCTTTTCCCCCCAGCCAGCGACCCCAAAACTGCGCGCACACAACGTGCCACCCCCAAACCGCGCGCAGCCGACGTGCCATCCCCCGATCCCAGCGCGACAGCCGCGCCGACCCGATCGCCACCTGATCGCGCGCCGCACGTCTAGCCGCGCCGCGCACATCTAACCGCGCCGCGTAGGTCTGACCACGCCGCGCGCGTCCGATCACCCATCAACCGCGCCCCTCCCGGCACCGCGCGTCCGCCCCCCAAGCCCGGCCACTGCGCTGGCCGGGACCGACAACCGCCCCCGCCGCCAACTCCTCCCCGCGCCAATCCCCACGTTCCCACTTGAACACTTGTGCGGCCCGTACGGGCCGGGTTCTTGGAATGCCACGCCAGTTGCGATAGCATATCTGCCTTCCCCGACGCGGCCCGTACGGGCCGCGCAGCAAGTAGGTCCGATCCGCCGCGTGGAGTACAAGATGACAATGTCATGGTTAGTTGCCAAGCTGAGGCTGTTGGCGCAGTCGGCGGTTCTTGTCAGCCTGTGGGTGGCCCTCTTGTTCGCGATGCTGTGGCTGCTGGGCATGCTGGTCTGCTTGTTCCTGCGGCTTAGCATCCACATGAGTTATCCTGCTGCCGCTGCATGCACGCTGGCGTTTATCTTGGTGACGATATGCGCACTGTACATCTGGCGGCGGTCTCGCGTGGTCCGGCTGCTGGGGGCAACTTGGCTTTGGTTTACCGACCCAGGCGACGGGCGACGCCAGCGGCGGAAGCAAGAAGCAGACCGCGACGGGCAACGTTCGATGGACCGTGAGAAGGAGTGAATGGTACTCACTACGATCGAGCAGCCACCCGCTACCCGACACCCCGCCGCGCCAATCCCGCACGTTCCCACTTGCACAACCAGCGCCCCTGAGCGAAACTAACGCCGCCACGCGCTGCCCACTTCCACACCGGCCGCCGCAGCCAAGCACGCGGGCACGAAGGGAGAACGACTAATGACAGAACCCAACAAGCCATCCTGGCATCGGCCTCTCCCGGCGCGCAAATGGGAGGAATTGCTTTTATCTGATGAATAGCAGATGTAGAATCCTAGGACTTCCTTTCTTGCTGGCAGCTCGGGGACGGGAAGAAGCAAGAACAGCCATACAGCCATGTCGGTTCGGGAGTCAGTGTCGAGAGTTCACGCTACGGCCCTGATGTGGACTATACTTGAAGGAGAATGCGACCATGTACACTGTGCTTTGCTTGTGGGTAACGGGTGTGCTCATGTGGGCGGCCTTGGTTGTCTCGAGCGACCTGATTCTGCAGCGAAGGGCGGCCAAGGGCGGGCCCCACAATGGGCCGAGAGGCAAGACCCAAAGGAGGCCAAAGTTCCTGCTCGTGCTGGCCGCGCCGGTCATCGCGGTGCGGCTCTGTCTGCGCCGGAGTAAATCGGCCCCCGGGCAACAGGGCCAGCCCACCGGTAAGGGCCGACGGAGCAAATGGCTGCGTCCGACGGACCACGGCCTGTTGGCGGGCGATCCGATGGGCTTTCTGGCCGTTCAAATCAAGTGCATCCGCAGGGCGCCGCTACTGGCGACGCTGCTCTGGCTTGTAGTCATGACCGCTGCTTCGATGCTTCCCTTCTTGGCCGGCAAGAAGGTGTACTATGAGACGACGGCTGGGCTGATCACCACAATTGCCTACGGGCTGTTCGTCCCACTGCTGCTGGGGTCCTATCTGTTCCTGGTCGTTTCCGCCGAGAGGGCGCTGTCTCCACGTGTCTTGAGAAGGCTGGGCCTGAAGGCGCCCGTCGCGTCGGGAGACGGTTGGCGGGCGAAGGATCACGCTGCGCAGCGATCCGGAAGGCTGGGACTTAACGTGTCGGGCCCGCCGCAATGCTGCCGACAGGCCAGGGCCCGTTGGGGTCCTTCCGGGTGGAAGGTCTTACTGTGGCTGTTGGTGGGAGTCCTGACTATGGGAACTCTTTTTCCGGCTCTGGCCTGTGTGGAAAATTACCCGTGGCGTCAGAACGGCTGGATTTCTCAATCGTCCGAGCAGGGGGCGGAAAGGTCGGCTTCGGTAGCCGCGGATGACCAGGCCGCCACTGCGGGTTGGTCATTGAACTGGGCTGGGATGGTCTACTACGTTGCACGCGGCATTAACGGGATGATGGCTCTGGGCATGCTTGTTACGACGATGTTCGTCTGGCGAGCCCTGAATTGGCGAGTAACCACGCACACCCCGGAGCAACTTTACACCCAGGAGGGGAAGGTCAGGCCCGAGGTGGTGAGACTGGGAATGGCCGTGATGCTGACGGCCACGTTGGCGAGCATCGTCGCTACGTTTCAAGGGATCGCTCTGGCCAGCGTCGCAAGCCTGACAGGCAGGAAAGAGGCCTTCTTCCATTCGACGTGGTTGCTTTGGGTCTTGCTGACGGTGGTGATGGCATGTGTTTCTCTGACGATCATTTTGCGGCTTCACAGTTTCCTAAGGGCCGGCGCTGCCAGAATGCAGAGAATCAGCACCCGCGGCCTACCTGCTCTGCCCGTCGTGCCAGTCGGTCAGGAAGGCACGTCGAACTTCTCCGATGTGGCTAGAGGATGCGCCGACTACTGGAAGGCCAGGCAGACGATTCGTGAGTGGCACGCGAAGATCAACACCTGGCCATTTCCTCTTGGCGGCTACCTGGTCGTCACGGCGTTGGCCGGCCTGCAGGTGCTCAACTTGCTCTTCGCGGTCGTTATGTCGGCGTTGAAGTTACTGGACTAGAAGCAGCAGCCAACGTTCTTGCTAGCCGTCTCGCTGGCTGTCGTTTGTCAGTCGCCCTCCCACGGGCCCAGGCACTTGATACGTGGGCGGCGGGGGGGTATTCTGTTGCGACACTGGCGTGATGGAGACCAATGGAATGCGAAGATCAAATAGCCGACACATGTCACACACGTTAGATACTCGCCCTGCGTTTTGGCCAGCGGCTGCGGTTGGGGTTTTGCTGGCGGTGGTGCTTTGTTCGTGCAAGCGGGCGCCGGAGTCTGCCGAGCCGCCCGCGCCAGTGCCGCCTGCCGAGGAGTTGCGATTAATCGTCGCCGACTGGCCTGATGGGCCGGCGGATATGTCGGTGGCGCAGTTGAAGGCCGTCGGCTCAGCCGAGGCAGCCTTCGCCGCGGCCATGGCGGAAAAGCCGGACCGAGCGGACCTGGCGGGGATGCAGCTTCAACTGACGGCGGCGCGGCATTATCTCGATGAGCTTGACGATTCGGTTGCTGCCGACGTGGCGGCGGGGAAGTCTGCCAGGCTGGTCGAGGAGATAAGCCTCGCCGATAGCCTCGCCGAACTCTGGCCTGCCCGTAATGTCGCTTGGCGGCGGTCGGCCGACGTTGGCCAGCCGGATGGCGAGTGGATCATGGGCCACTGCTTCCACAAAGGGGTCGGCGTGGACGTGGATTACGCTCGCGCGATGGCGTACTACCGCCCGGCGGCGGAGGCGGGGCACGTGCTGGCGATGAACCATCTGGCGTACATGTACCAGGACGGCGAAGGCGTGGATGTAGACGTAGCCGCGGCAGTGCGGCTGCACGAACGGGCCGCCGAGGCAGGCGACCCGTACGCCATGCTCAGCCTTGGGGAAATATGCGAATTCGGGGTCGACACGGTGGCCCCGGACCGCGAAACTGCCATTGCCTGGTACAAGCAGGCGGCGGCCCGAGCGGTAGAGCTTACGGAGTCGGGGCTGCTGAGCAAGGCGATTAGCGGGCGGCTGCGGCTGGAATCGGCCGAGCCCTAGGCGGGGAGATTCTTTTTTTTGAGGTGGCCGGGGCCCGCCAGGCTGGGTTTTGCGGGCGATTCGCTCGCGGCGGGGTTGAAGAAATGGGGGTCGTGTGCTACAATGCGGGCGGAAGGAACCTTTCGTGACGCGCCGAATACAGGCGCCCGCCCTAGCACTGGACAATGTCACCCCGCGACGTAACACGATCGACACGCGCCCGTATCGCGAGCCTGAGGGCGATGACGGCGGCTGTGCTGTGCGCGCTGATGGCGCTGGCGACAGGGGCCAGCGCGGCAGTATTCATCGAAGACTACGGCCCGTTCACCATAACCTTCTATGGCAACGGCGATGGCGGCAGCGATAGCGGCCTGACCGGCGAGCAGGACTGGACAACCCAGCAGCGCGCAGATGTTGGCGCATCCGTTGAGGCCTGGTCGTTGCAGATATACGACACGCCCGGCAGGCAGGTGCAGTTGCACATGTTCTGGCGGGAGATGGACAGCAGCGGCACGAACGTGCTGGGCAGCTCAAGCAGCGCCGAGACGTGGAACGGCACGACGATCTGGAACGCCGCGGAGTACGTGTGGAAAGAGGGGGTCGATTATAGTTCGTCCAGAAATTACGACACGTTCATCCAGTTCGATATCACCGCTGCCGGCGTGGGCGGGGGGTGGAACTTCGGGGCGGGCAGCCCGGCGATCGACGCGATAGACTTCCGCAGCGTGACGGTCCACGAGCTGGGCCATTCGCTTGGGTTCTCCAGCTCGTTCGAGCCGACGCGTAATGATTTCGGCTCGTTGGGGCCCGGCTTTGGCTACGGCGGGCTGACGGCATGGGATGAGCGACTCGTCGACGGCGACGGCACGAAGGCGCCGGCCGGCGGCGGCAAGGCTCGCAAGTTCGACGCCACCGACGACCCGGTGTTCTGGGACGGGCCGATCGCCAACAGCTTCTACGGCGAGCCCGTGCCCATCTACGCGCCCGACCCGTATAAGTCCGGTTCGAGTATGTCACACGTGGACGGTACGCTGCTGCCGACGGCGCTGATGGGCCCGTCGATTGCCACGGGGAGACTCACCCGCCAGCCGACCACGCTGGAATGGAAAATGATGCAAGACATGGGCTGGAGCGTGTTATTTGGCCCCGGCGATCTTGATGAGGACGGAAGAGTCGGCAAGTGGGATCTGGACTTGATGGGGGATTTCATTCGCCTGGCCAGCCCATACGACTTGCGGTTCGATATCAGCACGGACGGCCTGACCGGCGGGCAGGACGGCGTGGTGGACATCAACGACATGGACTACCTCGTCCGCTTCCTGGTCCAGACCACCGCCGTCGACGAGGCGGGCGACCGGATCTTCGGTACGGAGTATGGCGATTTTAACCTCGACGGGTCCGTCGAGCTTGGCGACCTGACGAGGCTTGGCACGTACTACGGGGTCGGCAGCACGTGGGCCCAAGGCAACGCCAATCGGTACCTGGACCTGCTCATCGAGCTTGGTGACCTGACGATACTGGGCACGTACTACGGCGCGGACAATGGCGGCATTTTCGGCATTCCCGAGCCCGGGACGTTGGCCATTATAGCTCTCGGCGCCACCGGCCTGCTGCTCTGCAGGCGTAAGCGCGCCTGGGCGTAGGCCCGGCCTGGGGAGGTCGAGCCGGCCTCGATGAGCCTGCTGGCGATCGGCGCAATGGCGCTACTTCGCAGAAGGAGGAAGTAGGACGAGAGTCCAAGCCACAAAGCACCAGTCCCGTCAGGGACGGCTGAGGATGCCATGGCGGTGAGGCGCACATGCATTCAGCCGTCCCTGACGGGACTTGGTCATGATCGGCCAACGTATCCCAGGGCGTTGCCCTGGGCTAAGTTCAATCGTCCCTGAAGGGACTCAACGGCGCCGCAGCCTTTCCGGAAGTTTTGCCACGCACCGGCCATCATCCGCGATGAATCTTAGAATTCAGTATGACGGGGTTCATATCAGCAGGTAGGTAGTTTGGCTGGGGGCGCCCGTTGCCGCCCGCTGTTGGCGCTGAGGCGGGGTGGCGTCGGGCGTTGTCGGTTGGTAGTTGCTGTCGGCGCGGTCTATGCGGCCCTTGGAGGCAGGCGGAAAAAGGCGGCAAGAAGCCCCGTCGCATGAGCCGTGTGCCGTGGCGCGGGCTTTGGGGGCGCAACTTGGGGGGCGTAGCGATGTAGGCGGCAGCGATCGCGCCGGCGGTCGGCGTAGCCAGCGGGCGGCCTGTGGAGTGGGCCGCCCGCCGGCTTGCGCGTTATTAGTCGGATGTTTCGGCGAGCTTGGCGTCCTTCTCGTCGTCCGTCAGTGCGTCCCATTTCGGCGGGCACATTCCGCAGCAGAACGCCACCTTCTGCTCGCCGTGCATGCGGGTAAGTTCGGGGGTGACTTTCGTCGGGTCAATCGCGTTGCCCATCATCGGGCAAGTGGTGTTGGCGAACTGGGCATCTCCCTCGGCGGCATGGTGGACATCTTGACCGTCATTCTCCTTGCCGCAGCCGACCGTCAATATTGCCAGCATTCCAAGCGAGATAGCCAGCAGCGGCAGGAAGCGCATCTTCATGTCAGTGAGCGATTTCATGGTAGTTCTCCGCAAGAGTTAAGTACTGCGTCTGTTGTTGTGACGGGACGTTACGAGATCATGGCCGGGACGTCAATATTATAACGGAAGTGTCGGCCTTTGACCGACGAGGTCTCGCCTCAGCGTAAGTAACGTGTCAGCAGCCGGGCGGGTTCCCGTGAGCGAGAAGTTTGGGTGAATGCGGGTTCACCGGTATATCGCCCCGGTGTCGGCGTCCTGGGGTATGCCTTCTGCCAGGCAGACGGTGTTTCGCCCCGCGTCCTTGGCTCGGTACATGGCGTTGTCGGCCTGTTCGATGACGTCGTCCAGCGAGTCGGCATGTATGGAATCCGCCACCCCCAGGCTCACCGTTACTCGCACGTCTTGCCCCGGGTGGGGGAGGCGTATCCGCTCGACGGCTTGGCAGCACCGCTGGGCCAGGGCCATTGCCGCCTGGGCGGACTCGGCGGGGGCCAGGATGCCGAACTCCTCGCCGCCGTACCTGCAGGGCATATCGGTCTGGCGACATTGGGAGGAAATTGCCTCGGCGATCGCATTGAGCGCCCGGTCGCCGGCGGCGTGCCCGAATCGGTCGTTGACGTTCTTGAACCTGTCCACGTCGACCATGATGAAGGAGAATATCGATTCCTTTCGTTGGCATCTCGCCCATTCTGCTTTCCCTCGCTGGAGCAGGGCTCGACGGTTGGGCAGGCCTGTCAGCGGGTCCAGCATCGCACACTCGATCAGCATGTCCTCCAATTGTTTCGTTCGCAGTGCGGCGTGGACGCGAGCCCGCAGTTCGAAGGCGTCGAAAGGTTTGGTGACATAATCGACGGCCCCCAGTTCCAGGCCTTGCACTTTTGCGGGGGTGTCGTCCATGGCGGTAAGGAAGATCACCGGAATCATCCGTAGGTCGTCGTCGTCTTTGAGTTTCCGGCATACGTCAAAACCGGACAGGCCAGGCATGTTCACGTCCAGCACTATCACATCCGGTTTGTGCTGGGCAGCCATGGCCAGCCCCGCCTCGCCACTGGGCGCGCAGATTACATCGAGCTCCTCGGCGCGCAGCCGCGCAGCCGCGATCGCCAGCATGTTCTTGTCGTCGTCGATTATCAGCACTTTCACAGGTCCGCTCCTTCGGTGGTTCTTTGTTGCCAGGCGTGGGCTACGCCCTGGCAGAGCGTTTGTAGCTGCGCGAGGGTCATTCGCGTGGCTTCTTTGTCGCCGGCCTGGGCGTGCTGCTCGATTAGTCCGGCAAGTTCCGTAATCTTCGGATAGCCGCAGCTTCCGCCGCTGCCTTTGAGCTGGTGGGCAATGCGATGCAATTCCTCGAGCGCTCCAGCATTGAACGCTTCGTTCATCGTTTCGATATGTTTGGATAATCCGTGGACGAATTGGCCTATCACCTCGGTGAGGTCGTATTGTTCGGCGAACTGGCACAGAAAGTCCTGGCCCGCCTCGTCGGCGGGCTCGTCGGCGGGTGGGGCCGGTTGCCCCACTGGTCCGGCTTGTCCCGCGTAACGAGCTACCGCGCCGATTAGGTGTTTGTTGTCGATGGGCTTGGTCAGGTAGTCGGTGCACCCGGCGGCAAGACACTCGTCGCGGATGCCGGACAGGGCATGGGCCGTCAATGCCACTATGGGGATGCTGTGGCCAAGTGTGCGGAGCATGCGGGTGGCCTGAAGGCCGTCCACCTCCGGCATCTGGACATCCATCAGCACCAGATCGAAATCCTCCTCTTGGGCGCGCTGCACGGCCAACCTGCCGTTGCTCACCGCAACGACCGATCCGCCGGCCCGCTCCAGCAGAGCGACAATCAGTCTGCGGTTATCCGCGCCATCCTCAGCCAGCAGTATCCGCACGCCATCGAGTCGTTGGCCAGCCGACGGCTGCGGCTTGGCGGGCTCGCCTTGGCGGAGGGCTTCGGCGGGCCTGGCCAGAATAGCCACGCCCTCCAGGTCGCCCGTGGGGATGATAATCGAAAACACGCTGCCGACGCCCGGTGTGCTGGTCACGGTTATCTCGCCGTCCATCGCGCTGATGATTTGCTCGGAGATCGCAAGGCCGAGCCCTGTCCCTCCGTGTCGGCGAGAGACGGACACGTCAGCCTGGTAGAACGGCTCGAACAGATGCTCCAGATGGGCTTCGGCGATCCCCTCACCCGTGTCGGCTACATCTATTTGCAGCCCACTCTCGTCAGGGCGCCAATCCGGCAGGAACGTGGCCGTGATCGTGATGCCGCCTTGGTCGGTGAACTTGATGGCGTTACCGAGCAGGTTCACCAGCACCTGCCTGAGATGGGCTTCATCGACGATTATTGTTTCGGGCAAGGGGGCGTTGTAGTTGGCGGCCAGGCCCAGTCCTTGGTGCTGGGCCCTTGGGCGTATCATGCTGACCACTTCGCTAATGACAACGGCCACGTTGCACGGGGCGGCATAAAGCTCCAACTTGTCCGCTTCGATCCGCGACACATCCAGCACGTCGCTTATTAACAGCAAAAGGTGCTCGGCGTTGCGTGAGATTGCGTCCACCCATTCATCCTGCTCGTCGGCGCCGGCGGATGAATCGTTCAGCATCTCCGAAAAACCCAGGATCGCCGTGAGCGGCGTACGGATTTCGTGGCTCATGTTGGCAAGGAAGGAGGTCTTGGCTTCGTTGGCGGCCTCCGCGTCGGCCTTGGCCTGCTGCAATGCCTCCTGGGCACGTTTGCGCTCGGTGATGTTGCTTATGGACGCGATGACGTATCGTCCCCCCGCCATGATCAAAGGCGAGGCGTTTATCTCGAGCCACGGCTGGACGAGTGCTCCTTTGATCAGCAGGGCAGGCTGGGCCTCCACTCCGCGGATCGGCAGGTCGGTATCGAACACTCGCTGGAAAATATCGCGTATTGGGCAAAGCGGGCAGGTGGGCCCGCTCCCGCAGCCGTTGGGCGTTTCTTGGGCGTGAATACATCCAAGCGCTTGCCCGGGGGGCATGTCGATCATTTCCGGCATGTTCTTGTTGACCAGCTTTGCCGCCACGTCGTTGACTTTCGTGATGGTCATGCTCTCATCGAGAAGCACCATGCCCACCGGCGAGGCGTCGAAGATGACCTGCAGGCTTTCCTGCTGTTGCTGCAACGCTTCCTGGGTGAGCCTGCGGTCGTCGACTTCCTTAAGCAGCGACTTGTTCGATTCCGCCAATTCCGCAGCCAGCGATTCCACGCGGATACGGCGAGTGCGGACAGTCATCATGTACGTTGCAATTACGCCTGTCGTAAACAACATGCCGATAAGGATGGCCCAGGGGTGCCAGTCCATTCTGGCCTTGAGGAACGTCGGCGTCGGCTTGGCCAGTAACCACCAGTCCTTGCCGGGCATGGACAGCCTGGCCTCCTTGCTGAACTCCGCACGTGCGTCAGTCCACTGCGAGACATCGAGGTCCATGGACGCGTCGCGCGTGCGCGACGAGTGAACTGCGAGCAACTCTGTGTCGAGCTCACTCGAATGGTGATGGACAACGAAATCTATTCCTTCCGGTGGCAACAACTCGATGCTGTGGTCGATCACTTCGGTCAACGCGAAGGCCTGGAAGACAAAACCGCGCAGACTGTCCCGGCGATCTCTGATAGATAACAGGTCCGTGTTAGGCGCATAGATCGGCAGGAGCAGCACCGTCCAAGATCGCCCCGCGTCGCCGTCGCCCAGCGCGGCCGGGCCGGCCGTGATCATCTCACCCGTGTCGCAGCTTTGTCGCATAGCTGCAGCCACAGCAGGGCTGGCGGCGAAGTCCGCCCCCTGCGGAATCGTGAGCTCTCCCGACACTTCAACATACTGGACGGGAAAGTAGACTTCAGACCAGGCCGATGCTGACCGGCCGGCGTGGAACTCCTCACCCCTGCCCTCCTCGACGTACTGCTCGTACTGCCGACGCTGGCCGATCGGCACTTTTCGCACCCATCCCCAGGCGCCGGGCTCGGGTTCCTGCTTGAGGAGAGGCCGGAGGAAGGTGTGGAACTCATGATTTTCCACCCTCTCAGAGCCCAAGAAGAACCCTTTCAGCGATTCCAGGGCCAACATGTGTATGTCCAGATGTCGTTGTAGTACGGCCGTTCGCTCCTCGGCATAGCGATAGAAATCGTCAGTCGCATCGTGTCGCTGAGCGCCGTGGGTGATGGTGAAAAGTGCTACACTCATACACACCCCCACAACCGATACCGCGATCATGGCGCCGTGAGATTGCAGCAAGGCCCTCGCTTTGGCGAGACATTTGCGGACGTAGGTACGATCAGCCATCTCATCCCCCTGCAGTTGCAGATAACGCCGCCGCCGGCCCGGCGGCACGTCATTGGCCTCGCTGGGCTATCTCCACCCAGCCGAAGCGCCGCCTATGATCAAATCGACCATCGTCGGGCACGTGTTTAATAACATGGCTCCCGACGGAGTTGTTACGTGTTCGCCTCAGGCCGACCCACGGGGGATTACCCGCAGGCCGGCAGAGAACCGTTGCGTGCCCCCGCGCGGTGGGATAACTTGGCCCACTGCGAGCCCCGCGCGGCAGGCAGTCCGTCCGCAGGCGCCGAGGCAGCGAGAGGAGCACACCATGGCCAAGCGAAAAGCGCTTATCATAGGCCCCGGCGGGGCGGGAACGGCGGTGATGAAAGTTTTCGAATCGGACGGCCGGGCTGAGAACGTGGCGTTCATCGAGAAAAACCCCAAGCGACGCGCCGAACTGGCAAGCCAATATCCCACCGCCATCATCGGCGACGAAACGCAATACGCCGAAGTGCTCGCAAAATCCTCACCGGATATCGTAGTAGACGCAGGCCCCGACCACCTGCATGCGGCAAACAGCGTCGCCGCACTCGAAGCCGGCTGTCACGTGCTCATCGAAAAACCAATGGCCACCACGCTCGCCGACGCCAAGGCCATCTGCGCCGCCGAGCAGGCCAGTGGCAAGGTCGTCATGCTGGATTACACCATGCGGTACAGCCATCCGTGGGGCACGGTTATGCAGGCCGCCGCCGACGGCCTGGCCGGCAAGATTTTCTACCTCGGCGGATTCTACGTCCACGACATGTGGGACTACTACCACGCCGACGGCTCGGAGTGGACGCCATGGCGGGCAGACCCCGTCAACCCGCAGAACATCCTCTTCGGCGGCGGCGTCCACCCGCTGGACATGATCCTCGTGATAATGAAGGACATCCCCGTAACGCAGGTTTACTGCGCGGGCAACGCCCTGGCCGACAGCGGCATGCCGATGGAAGACTGCTTCGTGGTGACCATGACATTCGCCAGCGGCGTGGTGGGTAAGCTGTTGGTCTCCAGCGGCTGCAGCGGCTGGGACTTCGGCCAGATGCTGGAAGTGTACGGCCAGGCCGGCAGCATTTACGAAGGCACCCTCTACCGCCGCTGGAAAGACCCATACGAACTACCCGCCCCCGCCCGCGTAGGCGAAGGCCACGGCTGGAACTTAACGGTAGTAGATTTCCTGGACGTACTGGACGGCAAGAAAGACAACTGGATGAACTCCACCTACGGCATCCGCAACACCTCAATCTGCGACGCCGCCATGAAAAGCTTGCGCAGCGGGCAGGCTGAGAAGGTGGAGTGGTTTTAGGGAACTGAGGAGCTTACCTGACGGATAAGCCTATGAAGGGGAATACTATGATTGCACGACTGATTATTTTCGTAACGCTTGCCGCATTACTGGCCACTGTCGGCTGTCGGCCTCCTCAGGCCACCAGCCCCGGACAGGCTGCATGGGAACTTTTCTGCGATTTCTGGGACGCCAACAAAGAGGGTGACCTGCCACGACGCGATGCGCTGCTCGGTGAACTGCGCGGGCTGTACAACGCGCACAAAGAAGATGCCGAGGTCCGCAGCTCGTTTGCCGGTGGCCTGTTCAACATGGTCAGTTTCGCCAAGGAGGAGGGGGACCTGGCACGAGGCGATGCGCTGCTTGATGAACTGCGCGGCCTCTCTCAGGCCCACAGCGATGATTCCGCAGTCAGGCACTATCTCGCAATAGGCCTGTCCAATATGGTCAGTCATGCCGAGGAAGAAGGCGACCGGCCACGGCGTGATGCTCTGCTCGATGAGCTGCGCGGGATGTACCAGGCGTACAGAGAAGATGCCGAGGTCCGCAAGTGGCTCACCAGTGGCCTGTTCAACACTGTCAATTACGCCAAAGAAGAGGACGATCTACCACGACGCGATGCCCTGCTCGATGAATTGCGCGATCTCTCTCAAGCTCACGGTGATGATCCCACCGTCCGGGAGAACTTCCTAATGGGACTGGTCAACACTCTCTGCGACGTCACGGAAGAGGACGACCTGCCGCGCCGCGATGCCCTTCTCGATGAACTACGCAGTCTCTATCAGGCTCACGGCGATGATCCCATCGTCCGGGAGAATCTCGCGATTGGCCTGTTCAACGTTCTCACCCACGCCAAGGACGAGGACGACCTGCCGCGCCGCGATGCGTTGCTCGACGAGCTGCGCGGCCTCTATCGGGCCCACGACGATAATCCCGGTGTCCGAGGGCCCCTCGCAAGGGGCCTATTCACCAGCGTAAACCACGCCGAAGATGAAGGCGACCTGTCGGGACGAGACGCGTTGCTTGAAGAGTTGCGCGGTCTCTATCAGTCTCACGGTGATGATCTGGTGGTGCGAGAGTGGCTGGCGAGGTGCCTGTCGAACGTTGTCATATTTGCCAAAAGAGAGAACGACTTGCCGCAGCGCGATGCGGTGCTGGATGAGCTGCGTGGCCTTTATCGTTCCCACAGCGATGATCCCGCCGTGCCAACGCAGTTGGCCAGGGGTCTGCTCACCACCCTCAACGACGCCAGGGAAGAAGACGACTCGCCGCGATGCGATGCGCTGCTTGACGAGTTGGCCGGTTTGTATCGGTCTCACGCAGACGATTCCGCCGTCCGAGAGCGGCTGGCAATAGGTCTGCATAACACTGTCTACGACGCCAGGGAGGCCGGCGACCTGCTGCGATGTGCTGCGCTGCTTGATGACCTTCGCAACCTGTATCAATCTCACGGCGATGATCCTGTTGTCCGAGAGTGGTTCGCCAATGGCCTGTTCAGCACTTTTCACTGCGCGCTGGACGAGGGCGACACGGCCCGGCGTGACGCGTTGCTGGATGAGCTGCGCGGCCTTTATCAGTCTTACAGCGGCGATCCCGTTGTTCGACATCGGTTGGCAGAAGGGCTATTTCATATTTTCAGGGCTGCCAAGACCGAGGGCGATCTCGAGGGCCGTGACGCCGCGTTTGACGAGCTGCGTGATCTGATCGCGACCTATCCTGATGATGAGAACTTGATGGAGATCGGCAAGCAGACGGATGAGCAATAGGACGGCGACTCCGCCGCCGGGCGAGGCCCCCAGAGAACCATTGCATCCCTCCGCCTCGTTGGATAACTTGGCCGGCTGCTGACTATGGCTGGCGGGACGGTTCCGATTGATCGGGACGCCGCGCGAGATACTGTGATACTGAAAGACGTTTACCCAAGGAGATTCCCATGGCGTTACGTGCATTAATCATCGGCCCCGGCGGGGCTGGCAGCGCAGTTATGAACAATTTCAAAGAGGACGGCCGGGCTGAGTGCGTGGCGTTCGTCGAGACCAGGCCCGAGCGGATCGAAGAGCTCAAGAAGGACTACCCGGGCGCCCTGATCGGCACGGACTACAAGGCGATTCTCGCTGAGAGCAAGCCGGACATCGTCGTCGACGCCGGCCCGGACTTTCTGCACGGCCCGCAGTGCATCGCCGCACTCGAAGCCGGCTGTCACGTGCTCATCGAAAAGCCCATGGCCACCTGCGTCGAGGACGCCCAGAAACTCATCGACGCCGAGAAGGCGTCCGGCAAGGTCGTCATGATCGACTACACCATGCGGTACAGCCATCCGTGGGGCACGATGATGCACGCCGCCAAGAACGGCGACATCGGCAAGATATTCTACCTGGCCGGCTTCTACATCCACGACATGTGGAACTGGTACGACAAGGACGGCGAGTTCACCACGCCGTGGCGGATCGACCCGGACAACCCGCAGAACATCCTGTTCGGCGGCGGCTGTCACGGCCTGGACATGGTGCTGTACGTGATGGAAGACGACCCGGTGAAGGAAGTGTTCTGCGCAGCCAACCACCTGTCCGGCTCGGACATGCCCATGGAAGACATGTTCCTGGTGAGCATGATGTTCGAGAGCGGCGCGGTTGGCAAAATCTTCGTCAGCTCGGGCTGCAACCGCGGCGACTTCGGCAACATGTTCGAAGCTTACGGCACGGAAGGCACGCTGGTCGATGGCAAGCTGCTCAACCGCGACAAAGAGCCCGTTGAGTTGGAGCAGGGCGATAAGATTCAGGAAGGCCATGGCTGGAACCTGACGGTCCGCGACTTCCTGGACGTCATCGACGGCAAGCGTGACAACTGGATGAACTCCACGTTCGGCGCCCGCAACGTCGCCGTCTGCGACGCAGCGATGAAGTCCATCAAGTCCGGCAAGGTAGAGCCGGTGACGTGGTTCTAACGGCAAATTCGAAATTCGAGACGAAACATGTCTCGCGCGGCGGATATCCTTATCCGCCGCGTTGTCTTGCTGTTAGGGAGTTGGCGTCCCGATGTACATCGGGACGCCAACCGACGTGCGGATTTAGGATTTAGCTTTCTCCAATGAGTGACCACGGACCGATTACCGAGCCGCAATTGCGGATGCTTCGAGACAACTTACATGACTTGCCGCCGCTGGACGTGCCGGCGGGGTATGTGCTCAGGCACTTCCGCCCCGGCGACGAGGCGGGGCTTACCGAGACGTTCAAGGACGCGTTCGAGAACGACGACATGGCCTTTGAGTGGGCGGTGCTGAACAATCACGGCTTCATGCCGGAGCGGTCCTGGCTGATCGAGCGGGCGGATAGCGGCCTGATTGTCGCGTCGGCTTCGATGCTGCTGGACCCGCACACCGCTGAGAGCAACGCCAGCGGCACGGGGTTTCTCCACTGGGTCGCCGCCCGCAAGAGCGAGGCGGGCAAGAAGCTCGGCTACCTTGTGTGCCTGGCTGCCATGCGGCGGATGCTCAACGAGGGCTTCCGTCAGGCGGGGCTCGGCACGGACGACGGCAGGCTGCCGGCCATCAAGACATACCTCAACCTGGGCTACGCGCCGAGCATCGTCCACGAAAACCAGCGCGACCGCTGGCGGAAAATGTTCGAGGAGCTAGGCATGGCTGACGACGCCGAGCGCCGCTTTGGCCATCTGCTGACCGGCCCGCTACAGAGCTTCTGACCGGCCAGGCGATGTTGCGATATCGCCCGGCCCCGACTGGCCGTTGGCTCGTCAGGGCGCTAGGCCGCTCCTTTGGCGCATGGCATTGCGGAGATTCTGTTGGGAGACCTCGTGGTCCGGCGCGATGATCATGGCCCTCTCGAAAAGTTCAATGGCCTCGTCGAGCTGTCCGTATCTGGCCAGGGCTATTCCCAGCTTGTTGAGGATGAATATGTTTCGGGGTTCCATTGCCAAGGCGGTGCGGTACTTCTCGATTGCCTCGCTCCGTCTGCCCTGCTGGGCCAAGGTCATGCCAATTCCTATCACGGCCGGCGTGTGGTCGGGGGCGACCGCCAAGGCTTGTTCGTAATAATCGAAGGCCTTACGGAAATCGAGCTGTCTTGCTGCAATAGTGCCCAGCCCAACGTACGCGCCGGCAAAGCCGGGATCCGCCTCAACCGCCTTGCGCCAGTACGCCGCCGCCCTGGCCAGATCATCCATGGTCAGATAGATTCGGCCAAGGGCGTAATAGGAGGACGCGTCAGAGGGGTCGATTCTCAGAGCATCCCTGCAGGCCTCTTTGGCTTCTTCTATTCTGCCCTGTGTGATCAGAATGTCAGACCAAGCCAAGCGGACCTGGACCGACAGGGGGTGGGCATCGATGGCTCGGTGGTATAGTTCCGTTGCTTCGTCGAGCTCTTTCTTGGCGGCAAGGAGTTTGATGAGGTTTATCAGGGCCATGTGGTCCCGTGGATCGGTCGCCAGCGACGTGCGGTAATGCTCGATGGCCTCCTCGGGTCGGCCAAGATAAACCAGGCACGTAGCCAGGCGGTTGTTGATACGCGTTGAAGTGGGTTCAAAGCTGAGGGCTATTTCCAACTCCTCAACCGCATCGGCCAGAAGTTCACGGTCCATCCGGAGCAGGGCTTCGTCCATCAGTTCCCTGCCGGCATCGAGGTGGCGGTAGTACTCGACCGTAGGCGTGCGAATTGACAGAAGGTCGTCGTAGGCGATGTTGATGAACTCGGGGATATTGACAGCCCGGTTGGCAGCGGTGGCGCCGGCGATGAGGATCGGCGGGCTGTCGTTGCCATCTTCGTCGATGTGCGTCAGGAACATTTGCGTATATGGCGTATTGGTCTTGGATGAGAAGACCATCCATCGCCCGTTCGGCGAGAAGCTATGCCACGAGTTCATAGGCGTGCCCGGATGCCACGAGTTTTCCCGCGGCGTGTTGCACGTCATCCGGCGGGCCTGGCCACCGGCGAGGGGCACGATCCATAGCTCACTGTCGGGCCTCATCAGTTGCCCGTTGGCGCATTTGACGAACACCACCCACTTGCCGTCGGGGGAGACCTTGGGGAAGGTGTTGCTCATACCGTTTTCCGATGCGCCCTCGATGCGCTCCGGCTCGCCGCCGCGTCCCTCGTTGAAGGCCATGCGGTACAGATCGTACTGAATCTTCAGCTCATTGGGATCGCCGGCGAAGGTGGCTGGCTCGCCGGCCCGCGGGTCGATGGCGCGGGCACGGGCGAAAACGATAGTCTCCCCGTCCGGCGACCAAACGCCGTCGGACTGCACGTAGTCCGTATCGTCGGCGCCCGGCAGGGCCTGCATCTGGCCGGTCTGACGGGAATAGTAGGCCAATATCCCACCTGTCGGATAGAACACCTGGAGGAACTTGTAGTCCTCGAAGTTGACAACGTACACCGACTCGTTGAGCGTGGTAATGGCGTACTGGCCGTCGGGCGATATCTGCGAGAGAAAGCCGATCGTCTTATGGCCCTCGGGTTTGTCCTCGAAGGAGTTCCACGTGATGATCTGGTCATCCGTGATCGTCATGTTCGGTTCGATATCGGCCAGCGCGTAAGCGCCCTTGTCCCCGACAGGCCCGTCGATGTCCATGCCCAGGTGCTTCCCGTCGGTCGAGAAGCTGTGACAGTTCGCACACGTCGGCATGTCGGTGAGCACAGCCCGGCTGTCCTCACGGGAGATATCCTTCAGACGCCATGCGATCAATGGCAGGGCATGGGTTGCGAGGGGCTTGATCACGCCTTCATCGTTCTTTCCCGGCATGAGAGGCACGTCGCGGTAGAAAATCGGCGCGCCGACCGGATCGGACGACGTCGTCATTGTCATCTGCCCGGCCGATAGTACGACGCCAGGGCTGCCCGAAGCGTAACCTACGATCGTGACGTCGGCGGCTGAGTCGACCGAGCCAGCCTTAATGGCCGACCACACCTGCTCGCCCGGCCGCCAGCTTCTGGCCGACGCCTGGTAAGCCGACGGTCGGTATGGTTCGTTGGCCTCACCGAAACACTCAGGATCGTTCACGCCCGCGACAGGCGCCTGCCCCCGGACCAGCACGGATATTTGCCCCTCTCCGCCGGCCAGCGAGAAGCTGATCAGCCAGCTGTCTACACCGGCCGTATCGTCGTGCCACAGAAATGTCGGCGCGACAATCTCCGGCGGGAAGATCGACCCGTCGATGGGGTAGTCGACGGCAATGCCGCCGGGCGCGTGGCTCGGTTCCGCCGAGGCATCGACTAGCGCGAGGATCAACTGCCGTTGCTGCGGGTCGGCGTTGCTGTCGACCTCCACGCCGTCGGCTAGAATGGCGTCAGGCTTCACCGGCGGGGCAGCGGGGGGCTGGTCTTGCCGCCGCGAAAGGACTGTCACAACGCCAATGGCCAGGACACCTGCCAGGACAAGGAAGAAAGCAATACGTTTCATAGTCGTCAACTTAATTTCGGGTCCGGGGGTTTGTGATCGGGGGGAACTGACCAGCGTCAACCAAACGGCAATTACATCATACCATAATGTCGGCATGGGCCGGCTGGATAATGGCGGAATCCCATGCTGATCACATTGGTCGGGCCGAGGTCAGGCCGACCAGGTGGAGCAGCGCTTCGGTCATCTGCTGACCCGCCCCGCTTTGCGATCCTTGGCTCTCCCCGGCGGTCGCTCTTGCGCTACCTGCCGATGCCTTCCATTGCGTCGCGTTCCTGCTGGCGCATCGTGTAATAGTAGGCGAAGTACGAGCCCGGCATTTCCCACTGTAGCACCTTGGCCAGGCCCGGCAGATCGCCGGTGAACTGGTTGGCCAGCTTTCTGAACTGCTCGTTACGGATCATGGTATCCGTGATGTCCGGCAGGGGCGGGTCCTCGACCGGCAGGTCGTTCTCGATGGCCCACAGCAGCATCGCATTGGAGTAGTAGGGAGGCATGTACTTGTAGCCAAGCAGATGCACCTGAGAGACACGAGCGGAGATATGCTCCAACTGCCCGGTGAGCAGATAATGGGCCATCAGGTATTCGAAGGCCATCCGATTGTCGGGGTTCCAGTTGACCAGGGCTTCCAGCACTGCCTGCTCGGATATCGGCCAGGGCAAGCCGTCTGTCGGCATGAAGGACCGAATCCGCTTGATCTCCGCATCTTCGGCGAAGTTATAGTTGCCGTCGATCTTGGCGAGTTGTTCCTTGGCGAATTGAGCGTGCAGCAGATCTTTGCGGAGCCTGAGGAGATACCTTCTGGCGGCGTACATGTCGTCGTTAACGATTGCGATTCTCGCCAGCAGCCGCAGCACCATGGGCCTGTCGGGCCACTCCTTTTGCGATGCCATCGCCAAGCCCTCTGCTATGCCGACCGCCCCGAGTTGCAGGAGAGTATCCGATTTGTAAGGTTCGTCGCGCGACCGGCCCCACAGGAGGCCTGCTGACTGTGACTGGGGATAGAGGAACATCTCCGCGACGAGGTGCCCTCGTTCGTACAGCGCTCGGTTGACTTTGCGGGCGGTGCCGCTCCCGTACATATCGAGGGGGGCGTGCTCGACGAAGTTGCGTGCTTGAAGTATCACGTCGTTCCAGGCGCCGTCCTGGCTGTAGTAGCATATTCGCCGGAATGTCCGGACGTTCGTGTCCAGCGTTCCCAGTGCCGCCGCGCTTGCCAATATCAGCAGTATCAATGCCGGGCGCAGCGTGCCGCGCCGCTTGGGCTGCGGCGCGTCGGCGTCCTGGTCTTGCGTTGGGTCTGCAGAGGCGCCCCGAGACTTGGCCGTCAGGCCTACTATAAGAATGATGAAGAATGCGTAAAGCCCAACCCACGCCGCCACAGCCACCATGCCACCATGCAGGCCCACCAAGCGCAAGTACGCCTGCGAGAGGTCCTGGCCCCCAAGCAGCCCTCCGGCAAGGGGCGTCAGCCCGCCAATAGCCAGGTAGACCAGCCCCATCGCCCGCTGCCTCGCCAGAAGCGTATGCAGGCCATACATTATCGCCAGCAGCATGCAGACCGCGCCGGCTATGTAGTAGGAGGCGATTATCAGCGCGACAGTGACCGCGCCGCGAAAGACGGCATCGCCCGGCAGGCGGAGGTAAAGGTACATCGCCGCCAGCACCGCCAGTAGCGCCAGTTGGTCGGCCAGGAGGAACGTGTAGCGGTTGCATATCACCACGAGCAGCACCGGCGGAATGAACCGCACCAGCCCGCCTGTCTTGCCGCCCATCAGCGATATGAGCCTGTCGGTCAGCAGGAAAGCCGCCAGCGCCACCATTGCCAGAACGGCCGCGCCACCGTAAGGGACGCCGAAGTACTGGCTGAGGTTGGCGGCAAGGTATTCAATCAGGCCTCCCGGTATGCCCAGCGACGGCCCGAAGAACTCAGCCCCCTGGAAGTAAGTGGGGAAGATGGGGATATTCCTGCCGGGCAGGGCTTCATCAGCCTGGTAGAGCACTCGCGGATCGACGTTGAAGACCAGATGGGTTACCAGCAGGGCGAACAGCACCACTGCCAGGGCCTTGCCATTTCCGCTGTGGGACTCGGCGAGGGGCTCATCCGCCGGCGCGGCGGCCCGGGAGGGGGCGTCGGTGGGATCGTGGTCGGCGTCTTGCGCTGATGGCATCTGTTCGTATTCTCCTGAGCATTCTGCCGCGGGATACTTGGCGCTTGGGGCTGCAGGCCCGGCGGACCTGCGGCGAGCCCGACGTGGACATGGGGTTTATCGGCAGGTCGGCCGGCCGGTCCCCAAGGTAAACGTACATGATCGGCGGCTACCTGGGTTGGTCGGGGTCGGCGCCGCCGACTTGCGATGCGAATCGCTTGCGCCGCGCTTCCAGTGATGCTCGTCTTTCGGCGTGGCCGATCTGTTCGGTGAAAGGTGAGCCTTCGGTCATCCCGAGCACGACGGCGAACATTTTGGCTTGTTCCCGGGCCGTCAGATCCATCAACTCGGCGCAACGCTGCCTGGTCGGTGGGGTCGGCGAGGCGTTCTGGCTTCGTATGGCCTCCGGCAGCAGGGGGACGACTTGCCGGAAGATTGCTCGGGCGACCTCGTAGTTGCCGTCGAAGGTCATGTGCACGTGTTCGAAGAACAGCTCCTCGCCGGGCAGCATTGCCGGCGACTTGTCGGACTTCGCCATAGCCCGCTCGGCGTCGACCAGATATACGCCCTCCGCTTCGGTGCTGGCTACCGCGCGAATGACGTTATTGATATCCGAATCCGCCCGGAAGCGCAGGGCGTCCAGGTCGCGTGCGCGAGCGAAGGCGTAGCGGGCCAGGCCCGGCTCATGCACGGCCAGATAGCACCTGCCCAGGCGAAACTGGAGTTCGGCGTAGAGCCCGTCAATTTCCTCAGCGATGAGGTACTGACTGATAGCGTCCGCGCGGTCGCCCGCTTCGTCCAATGCGACGCCCGCCTGAAAAGCCAGGTCCCACCGGGCGAGTTCCGCGTCGGTCAGCCCGGCCCGGTGGGTCGAGGCGAACGGTGGGCAATCCAGCAAATTCACCGCCACGGTGGAGAGAATCGTATCGGCGCCCGCCTCGCGGCCTGCCCGACAGATGTCCCGCAGGTTCTGGGCAAAATGGCTGCGGACGACGGCGAGCCTCTCATCGTCGGCCGACACGAGATTGTTGACGAACATCGCCATACCGGTCCACTCTGCGGGTGGCTCCTTGCCGGACAGTTTGCCCCGCAAGTCCGTCGCGAGTTGTCCTATCCTGGTCGTCTGCGACGCAAGGTAGGCGCGAATGAACTTCAGGTTGGCTGTAAATTCTCGGAACACCGTACCGGGCCCAAACGGCCCGATCACCTCATTGTTGCCCAGATAGACGACAAACAGGTCTGGCTCATAGGCGGCGCAGTTGCGGGCGATCGGCAGGACCACGTGGGAGTTGATGGCCGTTATCGCCGCGAGGACGACCTCGAAATTCGCGTCGGGGTAGGTCTCGGTGAGCATGGCTTGCAGGATCGGCCCCATGCCGTAGGCTGGGTCGGGCACGCCTTGGGCGGCCGATCCGCCCATGACGAAGATACGGTACGTACCGGCGGGCTTGTCCGTCTGCATGTAGGCCGGCCAGGGGGGCCTGGAAATCGAGTGCGGGAAGAACCGCAGGCTGAAACTCATGTTAGTTGTGTACAGGCCCTCGTCAGGCACCTCGACGAACAGGCTCGTGGGGTACCCGTAGCCCGCTATCCGCAGGCCCAGTTCCAGCAGGCCCAGCAGCACCATGGGAACTACCGTCGCGGCGATGATACGGAACAGCCATAGTTTTCGGCGTGATAATCGGGCGGGTGGCTCGTCGGGGCCGGCTGACGAGTCGGTCTTAGGAGAGTGGCCATCGGGGGTTGCGGTCATTTGAGTTTGCCTTATTGCGATGCGAGCGTGCCATGCGGCCTGGTGCGTTAGGCCGGGCCTGAAGATACAAGGCCTTAAGCTGCCTTCCACCCAATATACCGGCGACAAAGGCGCAGGCCAAGACGAAATCTGCTTTGGCCTGGCCTGGTGGGCCACTTTTCGGGCCGGCGGATTTGGGCAGATCGCCAGTCGCCCCGGCCATCGGCGAGTACGTGAAGCCGGCGGGCGCCCGGATGGCTGGATTTCCGGGCCTTCTCTCTCTCGGCAATTTGTCTTTTTTTTGGGCGACGGACTGCCGTTAATCTGCCCCGCTCCCGCAGGACAAGCTATAACACTTGTTAAGAGCAAACTCTACAAGCTCGATGCTTGCCGGCGAGCCCGGAGGCCCGGTCATTTACCTGCCAAAACTTGAGCTTTTTTCTCAGTCGGCCGAACTTTTCTCTTTTCCTTGAGGACAGCTTTTGTTAGACTGCAAGATCGCTTCTTGGTGAGGTATTGTAGTCCCTGTCTGACGGACTTTGTTGTAGCAGTGTCAGGTGGGCTCTTGTCGCAAGCGAGTTGAGGTTTGGAAGTTGTTCAGGTGTGTTGCCTGTCAACGCGAGGTTTTGGTCCTCTTTGGAGAGGCCAATAATCAAAGAGGACCTGTCGCATTTCAGTGTGAGTGGTCTTTAACGAGGAACTGTTTTATTTAGGAAGAAGGAGTCAAGTCATGAAGAAATTAGCTCTGTTGTTAATTGTTTTCGTCGTGGTCGCGGTCATCGCGGAAGCCCAGGCGGGCCCGCTGCCTGGCCCCATGCGTTTGTTCTGGGCTGACAATGATGGCGATCCGAATGACTC
>SDBV01000099.1_pt1 | contig 98191 bp, 105 predicted proteins | sample 2277081 | NCBI WGS metagenome assembly SDBV01 (sample SAMN10402039, study PRJNA504765) | marine sediment metagenome | isolation source: marine sediment core GS10_PC15, 223 cmbsf | place: Arctic Ocean: Southern Knipovich Ridge | collected 2010
TAAACGACGTAAAATCGACTGTGTAAGTATCATCGTTGCCAGTAGAACCAATAACCTTAAAAACAAAACCAGGAGTGAACACAGAAGTGTGGTTACCGTCAATCGAAAAAATATCATTACCAGTGTAACTCACCGTAACGTCGACAATCTTGTATATTGCTTCTGGGCATGGGTCTTCCAGAATTGAAGTTACCTCCGCGTCAAAGAACAAGTTCTGTGCACTTGGTGGTGTGATTTCTGGAATTATTGCTACCTGGTCTGGTCGGTCAAACCAACGAGTGTCATCTGTCAACACAATCTCTTCGAATCCAGCTTCTAATTCATTGTCATTACCTGAGGGTGTTGTGAAATGCAAACGAAGTGTATTTTGATCTACATCACTTGCAAACAATTTAATTTCAGGAAACTCACGGTCTTTGATATCACCAAACTCCGCAAGTTCGTAAGCAAAATATTCATCAACTCTTGCATCAATAAATCGCCTCGAGTTAATAAATGCATTAACCATGTTTCGAGAACCCTTAGCTTGAATCAAACCTCTCCAAAAAATAAACTGGGCTTTTGGATCCGCATCGACATGCTCTAAAAATTCTGTTTGTGAAACGTCATACCCCAACAAGGCGCGACTGAATGGGATGACGTCTGATGTTTCCGCAACCTTAAATGTATCATAATACAAAGAAATATCTTCCATTTGACCTTCGATGTTTCGAACTTGAGTGTTACGTTCAACGTTTGTCTCCTCGGAAGGTGAGAAGAAGTAACCACCCATATTTGGTCGACGTGATGGTTCAGGATGTCGGTCAAACTGAACACGAAAACGTATTACATTCAAACCAATGAACGGATCGAATAACAAGTTACCATCGAGCGTAAAGTTGTTAAACATTAATGCGTGTTCGAATCCATCTAACGACAAACACATACCACCAAGATGAATAAAATTGTCAGGGTCGGCGATAGCGGTTGGATTAACATCATTTCGTATCTCTGAATTAACGACAACCTGTGTTAATTTATCCTCACGTAGAACTTGAACACGATTAGATACGTCACGACCAAACTGATCATAGATTGTTTGAGTTGCACGAATATCTTGGTTAGGACCAGTTATTACGTTGGACACAATTCCTTGATCATGGCTTAACCAAATACGATTCCTGAACGGATTAAGTTCAAACGTTGGAATAGCCTTTTGTGTTATAATCGAGTTGGCAATACGCGCACGATAAATGAAGTCGATGAATCGCTCGATCTGAACCTGCCAACTTTGGATACGACCTGTTGATTCGTCCAATTCCTTATGTGAACTGTCATTGAAAACAAATCCTTCGGTTTGCTCCAAAATACCAACGTAACCATCAATAAAGTTGATTACATTTTGAACACCAGTAATATTAAGAGGCATGAATGTTGTATTGACTGTTCTTGTGTCAAGCGCTATGCGCTTCCACGACGTATCAACTGCACTTCCGTCTAACGCAACGAATGTTCTATCAACTTCAATAACGTTATGTGTTCCAGTACCAGCTGTAGTTATGTCCAAAGGAATATCAGCTGCCCTAAATTCTGACAGCTTGAACTGAGTATCTGAAATTTTGATGATATACAACCTTTGGTTACGACTTAGTGGGTCTGGAAGAATACCTGTTGTTGTTGCTTGAACCTCATCCCCAGTTTCCCAAGGATGTGTCTTTAATGGATCTGTTAAAGTGAATATATCTGTAAATGGATCAACTGTAAACTCAAAGCTTCTGACATCAAAGAATGATATTACCTTTGTTCTTGGTGAAGGGATTTCTAATCTAAACTCCCATTCATTTTCATCGATTCCTCGAATAGAGCGAGGCGCTATTGTTGTAACAACAACATTAATTGAGTCAAGTGAGTGGTCTTCGAATCCACGAGAAATTTTGGTTCGAATGTTGAAGTCCTCGTTACTAACACCGAAGTTTTTAGCAACCACCAATAACGACAACGTATCAGCAAACGTATTGAATTGATAGCTAAGAACTGGGTCCCATTCAGTCCACAATGGGCGGAAGTCAGATAGTTGTGAATCAAGAGAGTTTGCTCTGTTAAAGTTTACCCACCACTGATTCAATCCTTCGAAGATGATAGGTTCAAGCGAATTTATTTCAACCAAGTCACCATGAAATACAGTGTCTTTGTGACTGAATACTTTGTCTGTACGGAGGTTGTATTGGAGGAATCCTACTTCACCAAACTCAACACCAAATGTGTCGTGTAGAAATCTCATTGGCTGCATTTGGAATGCAATTGTTAGTTGGTCATAAAGAAACTGCGAGGATTGTCTCCACAATCTTTCAACGGGTCCAATATCACCAAATACATAACCTGCTTCACGACTAGGCACATCGAGAATATTTCGAACCAATGCTTGTAATCCTACTGCAACATCAATCGCACTTGCTGAAGGGGATGAATAAAAAGGAGGGAGCAAATCGTCCGGTTCAAAATTATCGCTTGTTGTCTCATTGAAAATGTTAACTGAGAAGTGGGTGTATTCTTCCACTTCACCAACAACACCAGTGCTAACTGTTACTCCGTCAGGAAGCAATTCACCAGTAGGTACAATACCATCTCCGATGTTTGACCACATCAATGGTTCCCAACGACGGAAGACGTCTGTTAGTGCAGCTGTTAAAATCTCACCATCAACCGTTCCATCAGAAACAGTTCCAGTAACAACAATAGTTGTTGTACCTGCAGCAAATGATGAACTAGCTACAGTGTATGTTGCATCATTACCAGTGGAGTTTTGTACGGTAAATGTGGTACTTGCAGTAAACACTGGTGTAAAGTCGCCGTCAATATCAAAACTACCACTTGCACCCGTAACAACACTTACGATTGGTCGTTCCTTTTTCCAATCGTAAAGGCCAGCCCAAAAGTCTGGTTCGTTTGTATAGCCTTGAAGCTTCCATGGTTCCAAGTGAGGGTACCTTGTGTTAAATATCAACTCGTTGATTGTCTTGAATCGGTTATCGAATGGCTTACTAGCATTTGTTGCTACAGTTGGATAGAATACGTCAAGGACACTAACTAAGCCATAGTTCCACGTAAATGCATCTGCTTCAACAAAGTCTGTTTGAAATGGATCCGATATATTAAGATCGAGCGCAAAGTTAAGGAATGCAAGCTCTAACAATCTATCAAACTCGTCTTGCTCTTCTGCAGTTGGTGTTAACGCAGTAATGTCAAACGCCAACGATGTAAGTGTTGGAGTCGCTGCAAATAATCTATTCTCAACTTCTTCGAAAATATCAGCAATAATGTCCTCGAATGTTATTAGTGTCCAAGCTGCCTCAATGTCACCAACAGTTCCGGTTACTTCCACCCAGTCTGATGGGTCACTATCGTCACGTATCAACAAAACAAAGTCTGTGTCACGTAGCCAATATGTGCCATCAGGGAATGATGGTGCTGGTGCAGTTGGTTGAATTGCTACTACTTGGAATCTGTAAAGTTCGTTTGTGTCTATCGCAAAGAAATATTCACCCTTTTTCACCAACGTTGCATCACTAGGACGAACAGTTAACAACCCTTGTGTCGCAAACTTTGTTGGAGAGCCCACTGGTATTGTTCCAGTGTAGTCAAGATTCAACAGTGTATTAACTGTTGTTACAAAGATATTACTTCTGAGGTCAACTTGTGAGATGTGGCCATCGTGATGAATTATTTCAAGTATATCTAGCTTTGGATCTTCAAGTCGGAAAGGTTCTTGTTTGAATCCCATTCGAATAAATGGTAGAGTTGCAATCCAATTACGAATTCCCAATCCAGTGTCTTCATCAAACGTGTTGCTATCACCAAATTGAATACTAAATGCATCATTAAGTTCAAAATTAGTGATTACTTGATCTGCGACCTCTGTACCAATATCAACAAAAAGATCATCGTTATCTAAATCAGTAAGGGTTTCAACAATGTCGTCCAAAAAGTCGACTCTTAATGTGTTAAGGTTGATCTCGTACTGGTCATGTGCAAAGTCAATAATAGTTAATGGTGTGCTACTGTCAACGAACATTGCAGATAGCAACGTATCGTGGCTATCGTTGTATTCTTTGATTGTACCACCAAGGCCGTAGTTTGGTTGTTCTACTAACCTAAAAAAGTCCTCAATAGTACCACCAAAACCAGCATCGGGTATCTGAGACTGTATTATTGTTTGGAAGTGTGACACCAACTCTGATAATTTAAGACATCTACGGTTCTCGTGGTTTGGGTTGAAGAACAACTGATCAGCAACTTCCCAATCACCAGCTGGATCCCCAATCGGAAGAGTTACTGTAACTATTGCACCAGATGAGTCAACAAACGATTCACCGTCTGCAAGTCTATTTTCATCAACATAAGCAGGTACATATTCAACAAGGTCACTAGCACTATCACGACCCGTTCTCCATATTGATTGTAAGCCGAGTGGATTTTCTATCTCAACAGAAGAGAGGTCTCTGTAAGCAAACATAGGACCATTATCTTCGTCAATAAGGAACTGTGTAAAATGGAAATCCGTATCATCTGTTACAACAATTCTGAACCCACCTACACGTAATTCTGGTGTGGCAGTCGATGCCTCTTTAAATGCAAAAATTTGGTTTGCACGAAATGCAGTTGTACCATCAAGATTGAAAATGTCAAATAGAGGATACTGTGTGTGTTGGGTTTTTGCTTGCCCTACCTTACGGTATCGAATAATGCTGCGATCTACAGGTGTAAAAATCGAATCTGTTGTATCTCTAACAGAAACTACCTCACGCCCAACATCGATTTGAGCAGCTGCATTTGTTTCAATACGCACTGTCGCAAATTGAGACAACTCTTGAAGAAACAAAATATCGGTAGAAACAACATTGTCTGCAATTCCAACAACATTCAATGGATCATCGGGATCAAGTGTACCTTCTACAAATTGGCCCGTAGCCTGCTTGTCATCAATAAACACCCGAATCGTATTTGTTCCTGCGAAATATGTTAATGTAGTTAACGAGAACTCACGATTTGTTCTTCGTATAGATTGTGTACCACTCCCACCAATTCCAGGAATAAGTTTGTTTGTATCGTTAAGTGCATCTGTTCGTGTTGGATGTAATTGATATTCTGTTGGTGAAATGGCGCGCACGTAGAAGAACGTATTGATCGTTATACCAAATGGTAATGAACCAGTTGTAGTTAAAATAACTTCGTCACCAGTAGCATATACTGGGGTTGGAGCTATTACTGTTTCAACGTTATCAGAGCCATTGAATGAGAAGTTAATGAATGGATCACTGACGACAAATTGTTCAAAATCGATACTCGAGTTTGCTGTTTGGTCATTAACTGGTAAGGTTTCGCCTGGACCAACCAATACCCAATGTGTTAAGAAACCTCGCCATGTATCACCAAGGCTTGTTTCAACTAACGGTACAATTAAAGCTGTTGATGGAACATCAATCGTAGACGTTGGCCCAGTTGGGTCAATAATAGTTGTTGTATTTGTTCCATTAAATGATGATGAAAGCGTCTTGTAAGATCCATTAAAATCTGACGTACCAGTAACTCCAAACAAAAATCCTGGGACAAATGTAGCTGTTGCATCACCACCAACTATAAATGTTTCGTTTGCTGGATCAATACCAAACAGTGGAAGAGGTGGTACTGTAATAAAACCAGGACACTGGATACCACCAATCAATGTGTCAGTGACAATAATTTCTGTATCTGGTCCAACTAACGAGGATGATACGACTGTGTAAACACCATTAAAACATGTGATACCTTCAATGGTAAATTGGAACCCAGGAACAAACCTTGCTGTCTGGTCACCTGATATTGTAAATGTGTCTGCACTTGCATCGATCTCTGTGATTGAAAATCTAGTGAGGAACTCATCAATTGTTGGTTCAACGTCAACAGATTCAAACGGGAACAAAATCGAAGCACGATATAACCACTGTTGTGGTGTGAACGTCCACTCATTTAATGGAACGTTATTGTTATACTCAATAATTGGTAGTTGAGCACGGATTGTAATTGATACATCAGTCAAATCTGCACGATGCACCCACTTGTTTTGTTCTTGCCAGTCATTACGTTCAAGTAAATCTGTAAGACAGCTATCCGTTGCATCCCAAGGATTATCACCAGCTGGTATTGGATCAAGAAATTGAATAAACAACGTTAAAGAGCTAAACAAGTCTATGTCTGTGATTTCAATCGCAGCACCAATACCTGTTGCATCACTTTGGATGAGTATATTGCCGTCAAAAGCTCCACATATTCCAGAACCTTGTGTTGTCGTGGTGATTGTAAACCCTGTTGGAGCTGTACCATCTACCGCGTCCGGAACGATACCAACAATTGTATTAGTAACTGTAACCGTACTTGAAGCAACGATTGCACTAAAATCAGCTACAGCATCAATCACTGCTTGTGTAGCTGCTGCAATAGCAGGTGCCGTATCATTTGTAGAAATCGCGACTGTAATACCTGTTCTACCAGCAGGAGCGGGATCGACGCCACCAGAAGCAACATCATACCAAACATAGTAATCTGTTACTGGTGTATCGAGTAGGAAAAATGTGCTATTTAAGCTACCACCAACATCAGCCACAGTTGTAATATCTGTAACTTCTGCAACACCAGGCACGTCACAAAGCGTCGCGGTTGCTCCAGACAAATCAGCATTAAGTTCAACTATCAAATCTGCATATGTTTGTGCCGCACTACCTGTAATGGCAATTGCTTGATCGGCACCGTCAACCTTTACCGTTGCTGTGACCACTGTAGCGTCATTCGTTAATCCAGTTGGTGTTGTCGTAATTGCACCACCACCTACATCAACAACTTGGTAACCACCAATGTTATTGTCGTCCCATTCTTCTTCATCCCAACCGGCGCCACCAAAACATGCACAGTTGCGTTGGAATAGTAATTCATCAAGGATAATCGTAAGATCAATTACACCATTGGATATGGGACTAGAAATTGTTTCATTAACAACAATAGATGTTATGTTCGTAACTGCATCATATGATGACGATACTACCGTGTATTTTCTATCATTACCTGTGGACCCAGTAACCTCAAACTGTTCTCCAACGGGAAGAACGCCAGAAAGGTCTCCCGAAACTTCAAATGTACTCGTTGGTATGTCAACATCAGTAATTAGATGCGTAAATCCAACAGCAGAAAGTTCAATGTTCTTTTGGCTTACTCTTGCTTCCGCAGCTGTACACGGATCTTTGATTGTAATATACTGTGGCCGTGATGCAGGATCCTCAGGATCGAACCAGAAATAATTTGTGAAGTTGATTAGCTTATCGTAGTCAATAGGGGGAGCCCAATTAAAACTAACTGCATTGCCCCATAATGGAATGCGGTCAATATCAACGTTAAGGCGGCTCAATTCATTGAGAACATCTTTCCACGAATCAATGTGATCAATCGTCGCGATTCTCTTGAATAATAGGGGTTGTAGCTGGAACGCTTGACGATGGGGATCATCTTCCTCAATCTGCGACACAACCGACGACCGAAGATTTTTGAGACCAATAGTTCCAAAAATCCTTCGTAGGTCTGTCTTCGTTAAGAAGCGATTTTGTGCGTTCTCAAATATCGACTTGTTGATGTCGCTTTGGTAGACTTCAGGTAATAAGTCGAAAATATTGAAACGCGGTTTTTGATAATCTGAGTTATTTGCCACGTATAGTAATCCCCTAATGTACTATTTATTAGGGAGAACCAAGTGAAAAATTCGTGGATCAGAAAGGGTTACGTACCTGGAAACTGTCTAATGTTAACAGGATTCAACGAATCAACTATCTCAACATTCTCCACTGCGATACTAGGTTGGAAGATTTCATCTTCGCGGGCGGTAACCTGGAACAGATCACCAAAGAAATTCTCTGCAAAGGTAGGAACAAGAACAACTGAGCTTACTTCTGAAGGTAGCTCGGCGTGAATAGCAGCAGCAAGTTCTGTGAAGTTGAATATTTCACCAAACTCTGCCGTTTGGATGTCAAAGAACCTCTTAGTGATATCAACAACTTGCGTCTTAATTTCATTGTCTGTTAGCGTCTCAATTCCTGAACGTACAATCTTAATTGTAGCTTGTAGTTGTGGAATTGCTGCTGCACCAAACAAGAACTTGAACACACCAGGATGTAGAACGACTGTATCAGAGATCATCTTGTTGTCTAACAACTCAGCAAACTCTGTCCTTAGTTCAAGCGACGATGGGGCTTCTGGTTGTGTAGTAATAACTCCATCTAGGAAGTTACGTGTGTTCGTAAAAAATCCACGTGTAATGATAAACATGTCGATGATGTTTGTTGCCGCTGGATCGATCAAATTGAATCGAGGCGTCACATGAACCCATAAAAAGTTGAAATCATCACGACCACGTAAACGTCTCGCCAACGCCAACTCTGGTGTGACCGTGCTATTATCAGAGAAGAACTGAATGTTTTCGAGTGTATCATCAACTGGAGCGAATTCATCATTAAGTGATTCGCGTCTAAAGTACACATAGTCTTTAACTGTGACTGTTGCGATTGTACTTCCACCATCTACCGTTATGAATATGTCTTCGAGCACATCCCCTGTTCCCCACAAAATGATACTACCATCAGCTGTACTATCAGAAACACTTGTCACAGTTATTAGTGTATCAGTTGAAGCTGGAACTGCAGCATTGATTGCAACAAATAATGTCAACGATGAGAATAAATCTGTATCTGTAATCGCAACTGTACCACTACCTTGTGCGTTGCTTGTAATTCTAAAGTTTCCGTTAATAAGTGCAACAGTTGCACTTATTACATCAGCTTGAACTTCAGTAACCAAATCTGCATACGTTGGTACATTCACAGCTGTAACACTAATTGGTTGAGCGCCGCCACCATTGATAACAACACTAGCTGTGTATGTTGTTCCATCTGTACCTGCAACCGCTCCAAGGAATCCAGCAAAGCCATTTGTCGAGAAAAACAATTGGTTCGCGCCAGTATCCACTATACTGATAGATGATGTCGCTCCTGTCGTTGCACTTGTAACAAGGATGTCTCCACTAACAATGGCTGATGTTGCCGCACCACCGAGTGCTGTATTGATTGCAATAATTAGTGATGAGAATATAAGGGCTGAACTACCAAGGATTGCTATTGGAATAGGCGCACCGTCAACCGTAACCGTAGCTGTGTATGTAAGAATAGCAGACAAGCCTGTTGCAGCACCACCTACTACTGTTCCACTGTAATCTACAGTTTGTGTTCCTGGTGTACTGTCGTCAAGACCTGTTGCAGTTGTACCTGTAACGGCGCCGCCAACATCAACCTCTTGATAACCAAATGTAGACGACACAGTTTGGACAACATAGTCACGATCGTTTCCTGTTGATCCAGTTACACGAAACGTCTGTCCATTAGGGAAAAAAGCGAAGCTAGCACCAGCACCGGATATTGTGAACGACGGAAAAGGAAACGTTGTTTGTGAGCCAGCAACAACATCAATAATTGAAAATGGTGCTACTGTTGTCTCAAAAAATGTTGGATCAGTCACATCACCTGTAACAGTAATATCACCTTGTCCAACAATATAAGGAATCGGTAATGTTACTGCAAGAGGAGCTGGTGTCGTTGCAAAAACAATATCAACTTCTGGATCGATCAAATTACTGAGATCAGTGTTGTCCGGGATACCATCATCATTGGTATCCTCTGGAAGAATTCGTAATTGGTGAATATTTGGTAACCCAGCACCAGGAAGTCCTTGTTCGACGATTTCGTGGCTTTGGATTTCAAAAACTAGGTTACTACCCAAGATGCCAGTTCGGTCGCGATCAATGTTTGCCGAAAGTAAAACAATTTGGTCACCTGTTGACTCAAAAGAATCAAGATCAACAACACTCAGCCCATCGTTTGTATGGAAAAACTGGGTTGACGAACTTTCCGCAACCAGTCGTGTAGTCTTATGTTGTAATGTCCAATCATTGTTAATATCTCGTACCGCTATGAAAATAATTCGTGAATCTTGTTCACTTGAAATTGTTGTGGAACCAAATACAACAGGCAACGTAGTTGTTGCTTGCCAGAAAATATTAGATGACACTGGATCCTCTATGTGAATAATATACACTGGAGTTGCAGCAGGTAATGGTGGGTTAGGAAGTTGTGGATCAAGAACAGCCAAAACGCTGGTACGTTCATCCTCAGTGAATTGGCGAGAGTATTTGTTTGGATCGAGTAATGAAATCTGTAGAAAGACGTCTGTTGATGACAGCAACGGTTCAATTGTGTCGTCCAAAAGATCTGTTCCCGACACACCACCAATAATAACTTGTTGATTAGTTGCTTCCTTAAGGTACACAGCGACATCGTCACCAAACAACTTTACATTTTCGTAACGCTGGCTTGGATCATGCCAAGCAATAAAAAGTGAATCTCCAGCAAATGTTCTGTTAACTGCCCTGAGCTTCAGGATTCTTGGATCTTGAAGCATGAATGTGTTGTAGTCACGAGCGTTGACCATACGATCTTGTGTAAAGAAGACCGATGGCGCTACTCTACGAATGTGCTCAATTGTTTCAGAGGGAGATGCGTTCTGAAGCGTGTTAATCAATGAGAACGTAAATGTAAATGTGTGTACGTTATTGTTGGTATCCAAATAGCTAAATGAAGCTGACTGATTAACAACTGCGTTTCGAGGAATTACAATATCGGCGTTCGCCGATGTTCGAATCCAGAAATCAAACGAGCCTGAAGGAATGTTTGCAAACTCACCATCACCAAAGATAATACGAATTTTGTCATCGTCAAGTGTTTCAATTTCGAACTTGTTGCGGTTAGTGTTTGTATTGAAGATAATGTTCTGGGCATTTGCAATATCAACTTGTACCCATTCACCAGAACGAGCGTTTGGGATAGATCCGTCATCCAACGTTTCACCAGTATCAGGGTCGATGTTGTTAACAAACACATCAGTATCATTAACATTCTCAAAATCAAGGTCAGATAGTTGGTTTGGTGTAATACCATCGAACGTTAGTGTTGTCTTCTGTAGTGTACCTTGTTTGGTGAACACAAAGAAGCCGGTTGTATCTGAACCATCACCTAGACCATCATTACCAAACAGGATTGAAAAACTTCCCAGGTTATTTGGTCGTGCTTCGAATGGACCAAGATCATTCAAACCTACCGGAACAAGCTCCATTGGAATAGATTCGCCTGATACCGATGCGCTATATGGAATAACTCCATTAACAACTCGATTGTTCTCAAGTTGATACAATTCAAACAAAACGTCTTCGATCTGAACACGCTCACTTGGTGCTACAGAGCCAAATGGTTGTCGTAGAATTCGGTTAATAACCAGAAAGAACTTTTCTCTCCAATCGGGATCACTAGGATCGTTAAATGTGATTGATTGGCCTGCTAAGTTCTCACCTTGTGAGTCAAAAACAGCTTCAGTCGTAGAAACAGAAGTAATCTTTGTTAGTCCACGAGCAGCAATGTTTCGGGTTGGTGCATATGAGATTAGCTTTGCTAACCTAAGAACGGAATCTTTACGTTGGGCAGTTGATATAAAGTTCTCATGTGACGCAAGGTCGATACGATAAGCTGCCTGTTCACTTATGTAAGCAAAGATTTCAAGGATGGCAACAAATTCACTTGACTCGATAAAGTCATTGAAACTTTCAGGGAAGTATAACTGAACGTAGTCGAGCAAACTTTGTTTGACTGTATCATAGTCAAACGCATTGAAGTTCACTCGCTGGAACGCTTCGTGAATTGTCTCAAATGATTCTGCTCTGGAAATAAATCTTGCCATTATAATCCTTGTCTTTTCTGCGCTACTACTTGTCGTCTAATCATTTTACGAACAAGATTCATAGACCCTGTCCACCTAACATCTCTAATTAAGACTTCATAAGTAGCGTCTAATAACGCGTCTTTGTAATCATCGTGATGTAGTTCCCACTGAACCATACGAGGATGATGTTTAGCCTGTTCAATAGCCCTTGTAACCATTTCGACCTCAGACTCAAACAACTCTTCTGTTTTCATTATGCACCCAAATCAATTCTTATATTTAACGTATCTGTGACCTGGAACTCAATAAACCGTAGCAACGCTGATGCCGTGAGTGCATTCTGATCCTCTTCTGGAACTACTCGTAAATCTAGTAATTCTACTCGAGGGTCAAACTCAAAAACAATAGTTAACTCATCTTCAACAATCTCAACTAGCTCATCTGTTAAGGGCTCAAACGGAAGATCAGGGATGGATGTGCCAAAATCTGGCTCCATTACCCGCTCACCGCGACGGGTGAAAATGTGATTCAAGAGATCTAGTTTAACGAGTTCGATGTCATTTAGTCGAAACGTCCCTTTACTCTGGAATTCAAATGATGAAAATCCCTTATACAATACCATAGTAAAGATATTTATGTGTAGGGAACATGGTGAGATTTACACTCGATATTGGAATAGCCTACTTTTGGGAGCATCTGGATCTGACCAATAAAGTTTGGCCTCATTAACAACAAAACTAGGACGACCACGAGCCAACCGGCGTAATATTTTAAGTGCGTGTTGTGCTTCTTCGACCGTTGGATATGCTATTTCAAAGGCTTTAAGATCGGGGACTCCAGTATATTCATCTCCTGAAAAAAACCAATCCTCCTCTATTTCCCCACCAAGTTTTCTAGCGACAGCCTCTGCATTCCTGATTGTAAAAGCTTTTCGTGATATTCCTTCTTCGCTTTTTGCTGCAGTGATTATTAACTCAATGTATATCGACCCCATGCGCGACTTTACTTCATCCAACCTCATTACCTTCTCCAATTTGACCCACGAGTTTTGTCTTCACGGCCAACATTTGCATCATTGTACGAGAACTTTGGATTATGTGTGAAATCACCTGCTGTTGTTGTTCGAGCCCAGGGTTCGTGCTGTGGAACACGATTTGTGAAGAATGCTAGCTGCTCACCAGCGGCGCTTGCTTGTGCTGCGGATGAAGCGGAGGGACCATTCCAATGGACCGCAGATGCTGTTACTAGAAGCTGAGAACCACCTAAGAGGTTCATTGAGCTACCAGCCTGAATATTAGCTGTAGATGCTGCATTTAGGTTAACACTACCACCAGCTGACGCAAATAATGAACCACCCGCTTTCAAGTGTAAAGAACTATCGGTTTGAAGGAATGCCTGCGATGTGGCGTGAACGCGAATATTAGCATCTGATTGTATGTTAACATCACTATCAGCATCCATTCTTATCTCACCACCAGAATGTATGTGGACTCCCTGTTGGCCAAAAATCCTAATTTGGTTACCAGCTGTTAGATTAATGTTGTCATCTGCATGAACGTTGAATCTCTTGCAATGCATATCAACGTTGCCATCGTAATCCATCTCAAACCAGTTCTCCCCTTCAGCGGTACTAACATAGATTCGTTCGTTTGTGTCGTCAAGGATTATTTGAGCACCAGCAGAAGTTCGAACTCGTATCCTTGTATTTTGAACACGATCATCCATTGAGATAGAATGGAAGCCAGGAGTCGTCCAAGAGTATGTTTGGGAGTCAAAATTTCGTTGAATAGTTTCATCTAGTAAATCAAAAACACGATCAGGATCAATTCGACTAAGTTCATAGCCTTGGCGAATGTTGGTTTGTGTTCCATCCTCTGCAGTAAAGGTAACAGTAATGTCATCCGCTGCTGGGTCTTCTAAAAATTGTTCCCTAGTGTCAAAAAAGTGACCGCCAAAGACCGCACTTAATGAAAAGTCAGCAGCACGTGTTCGAAACTCAAAACTATCTCTAGCAAGTGTTTGTCCGTCAGAGAATGCTGTTGTTAAATTGTCATAAAGGGGTTGAATCCTCGCGTCTTCATTTTGAGAAAGGGGTCCTTCCAATTTTGTAATAACATCTAGCTCTGCTTGTTGATCCGCATTATAGAAGAAGCGGCCATGCGGTAGTGTGTTGTTAAGAGCCTGACCAAACAGGCAACCCATCCACACTCGTTGTGATGGATCTCCATTGATACAAGAAATAAGAACAGTAGCACCAACTTTTGGAATGTTCCACATACCATAAGCCACATTACCACCAGTAGTATCGTCTTCAGGACCACGTGTCATGTTTTCATTACTGATACTTCCTCCAAACGGCGAGACATACATTGCCCAAGGAATGCGTTCTATTGTTTCTTCTTCTGGATCATCATTATATGCAGGACAAAGTGCTCGCACGCGACCCATCTGTTGAGGATCGTTTGTCGCTACAACAGTTCCAAACGTCATATGAGGAAAGAGTTGAGTCTCTTGCTCATCTTTGACTACCTGTTTGGTATTCTTATACAGTCCTGCTATTATTCTTGGTCGGGCCATTATTCTGTACCTGTATCGATGGTCTCGTCAATATCCCCAGCGTCGCGCGAATCGAACAACGGGGTTGGATTTGGTTTTGATTCAAAGCTTGGGGGTAATGCAACTATGTCAAGTTCCTGTGTAAACTCACCCATGTTAAATACGTTGTTTACACCAAAAACGTAGTAGTATCCCTGATACCAAAACTGTTCAATTGCTCCTGTCTCTGGGTCAGGCATGAAAACGTTGATCTTCATTAAAGCTGGCTTACTTTCCCATGATGGAAAAATTCCATTTTCTTCTTCATTGTTTGATTCTGTTGTTGTCGACTCCTTAAATAGCCGGTCTCGGACTTCGGAAGGAAACGTTGAAAGTTCTCCTAAAAACACAGGATTGCCATGAATCTTCACCTTTGCTTCAATGCTTTCGTAACCAGACCATCTAGAGAGTAGTGCTTGAAATCCAGTCATGTTATCAGAATCCACCGCATCATTCATTGTATGACTTCTAGCATTTGTTTGAGCAGTTATTATTGATTTGGTACGTGGAATCCTTGCAGGCTTTCTGCTAGTCTTCGTTGCGGGGATAGCACTATTGGCTAGGAACCTTGGTGGGTTTCCATCACGTATAGGTTGTGCATCATCTTTAGAGGCAGGAATTGAATTTGATGTATTGGTTAGAAGTTGTAAAAACCCTAATCCCATTTCCATCTTCATATCAAATTCAAGTATATCGATGTTGTCGCCCGAAAAAATGTAATTTAGCTCTACTGAATGACCTTTGGGCGAACCTGAAAACATATCATTGTCTGATTGTTCTTCTAACTCAAATTGTTTCACATAATATCGCGCTATGTATTCGGTTGGAGTTGAATCAACAATACTATAGATTTTCCAAATCTTCTTCTTTTTGTTTTTCTCCTCAGGATTGTTTGTGTCGCTTTTATTCTGTCCTTCTTCTTTCTTTTCTTTTCCTATTGCTTCCCTAACTGCCCTTTTACTTTTCTTCATTATCTTATCAATCATTTGGTCGACAGCTTCATCTGGCCCAAAAGCTAGTAAGGCTTGAGGTTTTTTTCCACTTGCGTCCGTCGTTCGTACATTGGCAGTATCCAAGAGATAATCTTTTTCGAAGACCTCGTCGGTCTTGATTACATATCTCACTGGTCTTCCTTTTATACCTTGCTTTGCAAGCTGTGTAACCGCTTTACCCACTTGCTTGTTTAACTTGTCCTGGAGATCGGCTAACGCAGCTATGATGGTACCTTTGCCTGTTACGGTGATCTGTTGGTTTTTACTTATTGCAGGAGCTTTAATCGCACCGTTATAAGCAGCCATAAATCTCATTGTGTATGTGCCGCCGGCATGATCAAAAACAGTAATGATGTCATATGGCACAATCATAAATGGTTTTACGTTTGGAATTATCTCAACTTTGCCTTTTTCTGTTGTCCCTACAAAGAATGTTTTTAACATGAAGATCAAGCCAGAGGGATCACTACCTAACACATCAAATGTTTTATCAAGGACATTGAAAAATCTTGCTCCTTGAGGTTCTACGATTTTAATTTCACCTTCTGAAGCCATAGCAAACGAAGGAATACCAGAACCGGCTCGGGGCATCAAAACAGAGTACCAAGTTGCGCTTTCGATGAAAAAGTCTACGTCAGTAACACCATTAATCAATACTACATAGTCCCCGCCACCACGAGATTTGAGTGGACGGTCAGAATCACGTCCCCTGAACGTACGGAACCGATTACCACTTATAAACTCTGAGAAGTTGTCTAGATTAGCAACAGACTCTGCTGTTGATGAGCTGTCACAAGCGAAAAGAATATGATGGTAATTGTATGATCTGTATTTGTTTAACTCATTAATATACGGTTTTGCCATAATTTATTATGTGTTGTTTTGTTCAGGTGCCAATCCAACTCCTGTTGGTCGATTTAGTAGGTCAATCAACACTCTCGCTTCCGATGGTACAGTAATTCGTTTACCCGCAACAAATTCTGTGTTAACATCAAGAATGTTATTAAACTGAAGAATAACCCACGCAAGTTGTTGTTTACCATATAACATCTTCGCTAGTAGGTCAGGCCGTTTGTGAAAATCTGATGATATGACAATTGGAATATCATCGTCCGCTGGCTCAAAAACAATTCGTTCCCACCAACCTAAACGTTCATCAAAAACTTCTACATCACCACCTTGGGTGTAACGTGAATTTCTATTGTTTAACGATGATGGCTTCCTCGCAAGGATTTCAGCCACACGTTTTGGATCAGGTAGTGCTGGGTCAGCTCTCTGATCAGAATCAAAGCGTCTTGTTCTTCTTGTAACCATTTTAGAAACTCGTTAAAATACCTCTACGGTATCTATGTAAGTCAAATTGTCGAAGTTCCCTTGGAGAATGTGCTTCCGACAGCTGCATATCAATTGACATTATAGCTGGGAATGGAGTGCCATCCTCTGTTGGGATATAATCTACATCACTAGGGTAAGGTAAACTCAACTGTGTAAAAATCACGGGCACCCTACTAATATTTGATGGGGTCCCAATTCCTGTTGTTTTGTTCGCATATGCTGATAGTAGTACCACCTCAGGTGGACTACCCAAAAACTTTTTGAACACTTGTCTATCTGTCTCTGCTGTTGTACCTGGAAGAAAACATGTCAGCGCCAACTGGTTTGGGGCTTCTTGTTCTTGTCCAACTCTCACCTTGTTTTGTGGTTGCACTAGTCCACGTTCTCCTCCTGTAGCTGTCCCTTCACCAAAAAATGGTTTGGTCCAGGCACGCAAACAGTTAATCCGCTGAAGGTTCAATGTTGCTTCTTCAATGGTCCGAGAAATCAACTTTATGTTGCTTAGGTTGTAAGCTCGTGCAGGTGTGTTTTGATAAACCCAAAAGCTGCTAGGTGCATGAATTGGTTCAATATTCTTATAGTTGACGTTCTGGTTTTCAGCAATATCAGGTGTAACATCAAAAACGACTCGTCGTTTTGGATCGACAGCTGAAACTAGCTTTACCTTGAATTGGTTTTCAAACTCCAAAGTTTGATTTGATTTTGAATGCGGCATATCTTATTCTATTCCTTTACTCTACGATCTTCAATCCCTTGCGAAGATCCTCATATAATTCGACTGCTGTCGCCCTATCTTCCAGGCCAACCATTGATTTGAACCTTGGAAAATCGCCTTCAAGTACGGCTTGGCGTACTTTAGTACCACTTACACCTGTTACATCGTCAGAATCGGGGTCACGAGAAAGCACTTCTGCCGCGTAATCCATCTCTTTCTGAAATACACGATTGACCATTCCCCTGTAAGTATCATTTCGGTCAGATCCTGAAACACCACCAACAGGTACCATTCCTTTGCCCTTCAATAACATGACAGCATCGTACGGATTGTGTGCAACAACCATATCCATGCATGGGAACATTTCAGCTAAATACTTAGTGCGAGTTTTTCCATCAAGAGGATTCTTTTCATTGTACTTCCCTGAATCAACAACTATGATTACAGGTTCTGCATTCAGTTTTTCACCTAAAGCAATCAATTTCTTAACAACAAGGTTATGGCCACGGTGTGGCGGATTCCATCGCCCTGGGGCTATGACAATTGGTTTCATTCCATGTGGATCGGGAATTGATTTTGAAACCTCGAGAAAGATTGGTAAGTTCAACATATTATACTCCTTGTTAGTTATTTATGTGTTGTTCTTCTCGCGTATTTTTGGTATAATTTAATCATATAACAACATAGAAAAATAGGTTCATGGCTACAAAAAAGAAGAAAAAGAAGATAACTGCCAGAAAAAAGTCTAAGAAGAAAGTTTCCAAGAAACCCACCCGAAAGACAACCAAGAAGGTAGTGAAGAAAAAGAAAAAGGTCACCAAAAAGGCAACCAAGAAGAAAGCTAAGAAGAAGGTCGCTAAGAAAAAGGTAACCAGAAAGAATAAAAAAGTCGCTCGTGCTTCAAAGAAAAAGAAGCAACGAGTGGTCCGTGCGGCTGCTAAAACTGATACTGTTAGTCAAACAAAAATTCGTGCTATCAAAGAAGATGAGGCAAAGAAAGAAACAACTGCTGTAAAGAGACCAGTTCGAAAGAGCAAGAACTACCTCAACAACAAAGACCTACTTGCTCAAGTTGTTATGAGTAAGGAAACAAAGCCCGAACCACGCATGAGCGACACTCTCGCACGAATGTTGCAAATGTTATGTAAGCGATATGCTTCGCGTGGACAGTTCGCAAGTTACACGTACAACGAAGACATGCAAGCATATGCTATGATGATGTTAGTTCGTACGTGGAACTCTTTCAAACCTGAAAAGAGCTCAAATCCCTTCGCTTTCTACACACAATGCATTAAGAATTCATTCATCCAATTCCTCAAGCAAGAGCAGTACCAACGTGATGTTCGCGACAAGATATTGGTAAAGCAAGGCCTCTCTCCATCACATGGATATATCGATAGGGAAAAGGGAGCTGCTAAGGAAAGGGAAAAGAAAAAAGTAAATGAAGGGGAAAAGGAGAAAGTAAATCCACAAGAAAAAAAGAACCAACAATTAGTGGAGTGCTAAATGACAAAACTAAAGAAAGGTGCTTACTGCACCGATATCCACTTTGGGAAAAAAGCCAACTCACAAACTCATAATGAAGATTGTTTAAACTACCTCGAGTGGTTTTGTGGTAATGTGGAATCGGATCCAACAATTGATTATGTCGCATTTCTAGGTGACTGGAATGAAAACCGAAGCGCACTGAACATTCAGACTTTAAACTACTCCTATAAAGGAGCGAAGATGCTTAATAATTTAGATCTTCCAATCTTCTTCGTCATTGGGAACCATGACTTATATCATAGACACACACGTGATGTTCACTCTGTTATTCCATTTGTGGAATTCGATAACTTCATCTTGATTGATCAACCGATAATTGTTGAAACAATCCATGATACAGTATTGTTCTGTCCATATATGTTCCATGATGAATACCCTGATCTAAAGAAGTATCTGCATATCCCTTATTGGGCAGGACATTTTGAATTCAAGGGGTTTGTTGTTACAGGATACAATGTAAGGATGCCAACTGGCCCTGACCCAAGAGACTACAAAGGACCTGAGCACATAGTATCAGGACACTTTCACAAACGACAAGCACACGAACAGGTCGTTTATATTGGCAACACTTTCCCAATGGACTTCGGTGACGCTGGTGATAATGATCGGGGAATGATGGTATATGATCACGTTAAGAAGGACATGCTGTTTCACAACTGGGAAGTTTGTCCAAAATATATCAAGACAACTTTATCAGATATCATTGACAAGAACGTAACAATGTATCCTCAGTCTAGAGTTAAGTGTCTTGTTGATATCCCTGTGACTTTCGAGGAAAGTACTTACCTTAGGTCTAAGTTTGTCGAAAAGTATGACCTTCGTGAATTTCAAATGGAAGAGTCTCCTGAGATCGCTAATGCGTTAACCGAAACAGAAACCTCAGTTAAACCTGGCAAACTAGAAAGCGTTAATGAGCTTGTGGTGAAAATGTTGATGGACATTGACAGCGAACACATCAACAATAAATTACTCGTCGATATCTACAAAGAACTAAAAGTATAATATGCTTGAATTTGTTAGCCTAACCCTTCGAAATTTTTTAAGTTACGGAAACAACACTACTGTGCTTCAGCTAGGACAGCCAGGCACGACTATGGTCATTGGTGAGAACGTTGACGATCCTGAAGGTCAAGGTGCGAATGGTGTTGGTAAGACTGTTATCATCAACGCAATTGCCTACGCACTGTATGACAAACCTGTATCAGATATCTCAAAGGATAACCTCGTCAACAACATCAACAAAAAGAATATGGAGGTCACGGTAGACTTCAAGCTTCGTGGAAACCATTACCGTATCAAACGAATTCGTAAAAGTGGAAAAGGAGGAAGAGAGAACTCTGTATACTTGTACGAGAATGATGTTGATATTACACTAGACAGCGTTCACAACACAAACCGAAAGATTACGAGAATCCTTGGAATCCCTCACGAACTGTTTGTTCGCATTGTTGTGTTCTCAGCTACCCATGTTCCATTCCTAGACCTTCCTGTAAAGTCACACTATGCAGCAAACCAAACTGATATCATTGAAGGATTGTTTGATCTTACAACACTTTCTGAAAAAGGTGTTATCCTCAAGGAACAAATGAAGGAAACGGATCAAGACTTAGAGTTGCAATCATCGCGGATCAATCAGCTTGAACGAGAACATCTCCGTCACGAGCAACAACTCAAGGCTGCAAAAGTACGAGTGAAGACTTGGGAGCAACAAAATAAACAAGTAATCGAAGGCCTCGAAGCAAAACTATCAAAGATTTCAAATGTTGATTTTGATAAGGAAAGAGACCTACACGCCAACCTTGCTACAACACAGAAAGAATTAACCCCTTTGTTAGAAGAACAAAAAACTGTTGAAGGTGAAATTGGAAAGTTCAAACAGACGAAAAAGCAAGCAGAAAAAGACCTTGTTCATCTTCGTGACGAACGTTGCCCATATTGTTTGCAACAGTATAAAGATTCTGCACGGAAGATTGAAGAATGTGAACAAGTTGCAAAAGAAGCTTTGATAGCTGTCGCTGCACGTGATGTTACTCTTGCTGAATTGGATAATAGGATTGAAATGTTGATAACAAAGAAACGAGATCTCCAAAAACAAATCCAATTCAACGATCTCGAAGAACTAATTGAGATCAAGAACCAAAGTGTAACAATCCAAGAAAAGATTGAGGAACTCAAGACTCTTATAACCCCATTCGTTGAACCTCTTGAAGAACTCGAGGCTATAAAACTTGATGAAATTGGGTATGACAAGATTAATGAACTCAATAAACTGAAAGAACATCAACAATTCTTGTTGAAGCTGTTAACAAAGAAAGATAGCTTCGTACGAAAGGTCTTGCTGAACAAGAACCTCCCGTATCTTAATGGTAGGTTGCAATTGTATCTACAAGAACTTGGGTTACCACATAGGGTGGAATTCACTCACAAACTAACAGCTGAAATTAGCCAATTCGGTAGACCGTTAGACTTTGGTAACCTATCAAATGGTCAGCGGGCTCGTGTTAACCTGGCCTTGTCATTTGCTTTCAGAGATGTACTGACAAGCTTGCATGTACCAGTCAATATCTGTATACTAGACGAAGTTCTGGACGCTGCGTTAGATACTGTAGGTGTGAGAGCTGCATCAAGACTACTAAAACGAAAGGCCCGCGACGAAAAATTGAGTCTATATATCATAAGTCACCGTGATGATTTGAACTTTGGTTGTGATAAAACAATGACAGTTCAAATGTCGAAGGGATTTTCGTATATTAAGGAGGAATAAATGTCAGAAGAATATTTGTCAAAACGATTTGTAATGAAAAATTACTTAGGCCTCCTGTCTGATGAACAACTGATTGAAAATGAAAAAATGGTGCAAGAAGAAAACCTAGAACCTAAAGTCTATGAACTCGATGACTTACGTTATCTTGCTGAGAAAGCCCTTCGAGCTATTCCAAATGGCCTAGATGATGAGGGAGACGGAGAAGACTGGAGCTCACCAGCCAGAACACCCCTTGCAAAACTTATTCTTATGATTGAATCAATGAAAATAATAGAGAAAGAAAAAATGACACAAGAACAAGAAATGCCAATCATCAATTTTGGTGAGATTAACGTCAAGTCGGGAGACATTTTAGTTATGCACATTGAGGTGGGAAGAATGCCACCACAACGTATTCAAGAATATATCAAGCGTATTAAAACGCACCTCAATGAAAGAATGGTTCAACCTCTGAACGAAAAGGGAATTGAAATTGTTTTTTCTCCAATGCGAGATTGTGTACCTACACTAATGTTTAGTTCAATCCGACAGGATGATAATGCGTCTGAAGAGGAAACTAAAATTGTCAGCGTCAGCGCTGAACTAACAGAGGCAATTAACGAAGTAAATGGCTAACCGAAGCGGACCAAAAGGTGATGAGTTTGAACGCCTAATGGCAAAGAAACTCAACGAAGCATACGAAACAGAAGAGTTTGCAAAAACTCCTGGATCAGGTGCTCTGATGGGCTTGACCAATTTCGGAAAGAAAATGGGATTATCTGAAGCCGTAAGACGAACACTCGCGTCTGATCTCATCGTTCCTGATTGGTTCAAGTTCTCAGTTGAGTGTAAGTGGTACAAAAATTCACCAAACTATGCCGCCATTATTAAGGGTGCAGACTCTGACTTGGACGGGTGGTTAGGTGAAACGTTGTATGACGCAATCAACACCGATCTTGTCCCTTTACTGTTTTTCAAAACTAACAATAAGGGTATCCATGCTGTTTTACCAAAATACTTTGGTCGTGACATGTCAGACACTAGAACCGGAGACTGGATAATACCACAGTATTTCTGTGGATATGGCGACTTCGTTATTTTTGGATTAGATTACTTCCTTGACAATCGAAGAGTTTTCGTGGATTATGCTACCAATATGCAAAAGAGTTGGATTGATACATGGTACACCAATTCAGAACATGTTAAGTACCTGCTCGAAAACCTTAAAAAGGTGAAAGCGAAACAGAAAAACAAACCGAGGAAGCGTAAATAGTGCCGACTTACAAGTACGTTTGTGATACCTGTAGCGAGGGATTTGAAGTTGAGAGGAGTATGAAAGATGACCCTCTGAAAAAATGTCCTTTCTGTGATGGAGAGAAGGTACGACAGATCATCTCCGGTGGAGGTGGTTTCTCATTACCAGGACCTGATTGGAGCGGTCCAGGAAGACCGGCCAAGAAACATAAAGTGGATAAGAAGAAATTGAAAAAGATTCCACCTACTTGGAATAGATAATGAAAAAGTGGGAGATGTTTAATGATGAACGATCCCTTGTACATCTCCATGATATGATAACATATTTCAATAAACATAAAGACAGATTAGACGATAAGAAGAATAAAGCGGTAAAGACGAGAGCACTCACCTTAATAGACGACTACCTTAAACATTTTGACATTTCCAGAAGCGAAATTAACCCAAATATTTTCGATTAGCAAGTTTTGGCCTTCTTGACAAAAACGTCCGGCACAGCACTTCCATGTGTCGTTAGGGATACCTAGTACATCACTCAAGGGTGATGGAAAGGGAAGGGGCTGTGATCGGGCTTGTGGTAAATGAGAAAACAGACTGAGGTACGGAGCCGAAGGCGAACGTACCTCCCAGAAATACGCTTCTCTTTACTAAAAATTCGAGAGGTTGTATACTTGATCACATGAGTATACTAGATCACTGGTCACACCCTACCAGTCCTCCTCGACCGATACAAGAACTAGGACTGGAGTGGGCAGAACAACAAAAAGCGAAATACCTAATTATGGAAGCACCAGTTGGTTGTGGTAAGTCGCATATTGGTATGACTCTTTCCCGCTATCTGGCTCCAGACCTAGGTCACTCATTCATCCTAACTCCTCAGCGAATCCTTCAAGAGCAGTATGAGAATTCATTTCCCCTTCGAGCACTTCGTACACTGTACGGCAAAAGCAATTATGTGTGTAACCCAAAAAACACAACTTGTGATGTAGGGAGTCTTGTAAAGCCAGCATGTAAAAATTGCCCCCAAGCCAATGCAAGAAGGGCAGCTATTGCATCATCAAATGTTGTATTCAACTATAAAATTGCTTTGTTGCATTTTGCTTTCCTATCTACATTCGGTCCTCGCTCTCTAATGATTCTTGATGAGTGCCACAACACAGAAGAAATGCTTTGTGAGTTTGATGCTATTCCTATTTCTGATTGGAGATGTAAGCGGTACGGAATCAGGTGGAAGAAATGTTCAACTATTCCAGAGGCACAGAAGTGGGTACAAGATACTTACATACCTAGATTAGATGACGTATTGGCTGACATGAAGGAAGAGTGTGAAGAGCGGATAGAAGAATATAAGGATAAGTCGGTACCACCTCAGTTAGCTAAACGAATCCGTGAGTTCAAATCACTTAGTGAGCACTTTGATTCGGTTTGTGAGTTCAATGGTATGGACACATTGGAGCAATACTTTGTATTAGTTCATGATGTTCATTCATTCAAATTCAAACGACTGAAAGCAGCTTGGAGTTTTAAAAGTATTCTGGAACCAAAGGCAGACCGTTTCTTGTTTATGTCATCAACGATTCTCAATTACAAAGGTTACTGTATGGACTTAGGCATTGATCCTGATGAGGCAGCTTTCATTTCTTTGCAATCAGAGTTCGAGCCAAAGAACAGACCTGTTTATTTCTCACCTCAAGCAAAGATGAATGCTAAGTGGAACACTGATGAAAATGCTCAGGGTCGGAAGAGACTGCTCGATACTGTTGTTAAACTTCTGGGTGTACATAATGTGCATTCGGGAATAATTCATACAGGTAATTTTGCTATTGCTGTTTGGCTGACAAAAGAGTTACCCAAACTCCAGAAGACACATCAAATTATGCATCACAACCCCGACAGTGGTGATGACCGTAATGAGGTAATCAATGCGTTCACTGATGCTAAGAAACCAACCGTTCTCATTTCACCAAGTATCACTGAAGGGCTCGACTTGTATGAAGACCGATCCCGTTTTGCAATCTTCTGTAAAACACCTTATCCTTATCTTGGAGATCAGTGGATCAAAGCTCGGCTTAATCTTTCACAAGAGTGGTATTCACGACAGGCATTAATCCAGATCATCCAAGGGAGTGGACGGATTGTTCGATCGAAAGATGATTGGGGCAACACGTATATCCTCGATATATCGTGGGGATTTCTGCAGTCTCAGACAAATCACATGATCCCACAGTGGTGGAAAAACGCCTACGGACGCTTAGAATAATCCCCAAACTACCTTATAGATCAATGGGTTACTATGTTGACCTTAGTATGACTATATATTATACTTAGGGTCATTAGAGGTAGTGTAACGATGCTTATTCCAGAGCGACACAAAGTGTACACTGATGCAGTCTTGGACTATGCGATTCCAGGCAAAGGTATTCTTCGTTCTATGGCGAAGACTTGCACGTGGCGAATCTTGGCTTCGACTGATACATTCCTTGCAGGGTATTTTATCCTTCCCTGGATTTTACCCCTCCTGGGATTTGAACCAGTGGAACCTAATGTTGCCCTTGCTGGTGGCATTGCGATTTTTGAAATAGTATCCAAGATGTTTCTTTACTTCTTCCATGAACGAGCTTGGGCTCATGTCGGTGAGCATCGTTATCCTGCTAAGAAGCGCCGTGTCCGAATTAACTGTCGAAACTGTGGCACGGTCAACAGCAAAACAGTTACCGACGGTGAAAAAGATGGATGAACTCATCCATAGCGTTCGTGGGCTACTGAATATTGTAATCAAGATATTTTATTTCGTGCTTGGAGTCACATTCCTAGTCGTCATACCAATTGATATGGTGAACGATGACTGGGAATATTACAAGATAAGTGGTGAGTGTACTTCGCTCACACGACAGCAGAGACCTGCAAATTCAAATATCGAATCTATCAAAGATCACCTTGCTTGGGTTAGGTCGCGACATAACACATACGCCTACAATCGTGATGCCGCGCTTGCAAGAGATCTGGTCGCTCTAAAGGTTGCAAAAGCCAAACTTGCTACAGTTGTGGTTCAGACGGAAAAAGCATGTCACAACACACCCAATTCACTACATATAAACAACTACAACATATTCACATACTACTGGTCAACCTATAGCATAGGTTACTACTTCAACCCAAAAATGATTCTTCTCCTCTTTGCTGCTGGGGTTGGTGCATTAGGTAGCACCCTACCCTTAACTAGAACCTAGCTTAGCGACTTACAAGATTAGTAAACAAGATTTATCGAGCCTTTCTGTGATTCAAGATTTTCTTTTACAACTTCTTCTATAATATCACGTTCTGCTCTTGTTCTATTAAGAAGTAGGTCGCTGTATTGAATCCCTCCTCTCATGTAAAAAGTTAACTGAACAAGCTGCTTGACTATCCTTCTGGCTTCTGCTCGTAACTGGTTAAACATTTCCACAATCTCGTCTTGATTACCGGATCTTAGCACTACATAAAAAAAGCTATTGGGTTGATTGGTGAAGTGATCATTATATCCTCCTCACAATCCTTGCACTTTTTAGTGACCTTAAAGTCAGGACCCCAATCACTCACTTTTTCGATAGCGTCTTGAATCTTGTATACGTAACCTGCTGGAATTGTATTAAGCCATTCTGCAATATGGTCACGATCAGTAACACCGTCCACTTCTTGAATAATTCCAAGAAACATCTGTGTTAGATCCTTATTCAATTGCTCTACATCCATATCTTCGGATTTAGATGCTGATTGATATAGCTTAATGGTAGCATGAAAGCGTGGAGGTGCCAACAAAACTGATTGACCGTTATCTAAAGTAAGCCTAAATGAAGTCTCCACTTTAGTAGGATCAATTTGTTTTGCCTCCTTAATAAATGGCTCTATTGAAAATGAATAGTTGTGTTCCTTTGCACCCTCACAGTTGTGTGTGAACACAACTTCCATTTGGTCACCAAATGAGAGCTTACGCAAACAAACAAGGATAAAATCAACGTCCTTAGAGTGTAACTCCAAAGGTTTCAGCACTTGTGGTACACAACGCTTGAATATATCTCGAATAGCCTCACCCGAAAACAATTTATCTGGTGTTTTGAGTGTGATCTCATCTATAGCTGCCATTGGTAGGACAAGGACCTCTCCGTTCTTCACTGATGAATCGAGCTCACCGTCGTTATAAAATAACCCACGAGAAGGGAGCGGAAATGTTTCACCAGGAATCCTTGCCTTTTCAAGAAGAGGATTTAGGGGTGAAGGTTGTACAGTATCGTTCATATGGTCTCCTAATATAATATGAGTGACCAATATTTATGTGTTTAAACACAAGGGAGGTTTCCCGTATAAATACTGGTCACATCAAATAAAAGAAGAGGTTAATGAAGTGCCAGCACAAGAAGTTATAATAGCCGCGTTTAATCAAACTGTCGCTCAACAATGGGCTAAAACGTTTTCGGAACAGTTCCAAAAAGGTGGTTTTGGGGGTGGTGCCAAAGCTATTGGCGAAAGCATGGAGGATGCGGCAAAAAGTACCAAAAGTTCAACAGACGCTCAAAAAGCAAGTATCAAAGCTTTGCATGAATTTATTGCAGCCACTAAAAAGGTTGCAAAGGGTGAGCGCCAACGAACTGCATTAACAGCTAAACAACTAAAATCACTTGCTGAGCTTAAGAAACACACTGGTGATGTTGGCGACACTTTCACTGGTATGGCTAATCAAGTTACAACTGGTACTCTAACATATAAGAAAGCAACAGAAAAACTGGATGAAATGTCTGACGCAGCTGACGACGCAACTAAGATGCAGGTGCGAATGGGAGAGCGAGTCAAGAAAGCTGGTAAATCGATTGCTAACTTTGAGCCAAGGATGCTTACAGCAGGTGCAGCGTTTGGTGTACTTACGCAGGCATCGAAAGATTTTTCAGCTCAGATGAGATTTGGTACTGATGTAACACGAGGCGTCTTTGCAAACATGACAGACGCTATAAAGCTTGGTGTAGATCCTGAAGCGTTATCCGAAATTCAAGCCACCAACAGAATGGCTGTCCGCACATTTAGCGATATGAACGAGTGGGCGGGACAATTACGTGACGCTGAAAAGGAGATGTTTAGGTTTGTTGGTGATCATACTGAAGCTACAAGACTTGTTGCAGCCCAATTAACGACTTTAGGTATGGCTGGCATTAGACCCACCATGAAGGTATTCAAAGAAGAAGGAGTAAAAGGCCAAAAAAGTTTATTTAAACAATTCCAAGAACTACAAGCTATGACAGGACAAACATTTGCTGAGTCTGGTGAAATGTTACGTGGATTTACTAACGATGAGGCCATTCGTTACAGATTGACAGCAGCAGTTGATGAAGAACAACGGAAAGCCATACTTAGAGGTGTAATGGCAAGAAATGCAGAATTTAGGGCATTGGGTTTAACTAAAGAACAAGCATTGTCAGCCGCAAGTGCTCTTGAACAGCTAGCAGGTATATCTCCACGTGAAAGAATGAAACAGGCAGCGAAGTTAAGGGCCTTGGCTGGAGCAATGGGAATGTCTGGTATGGAGGGGATGGAATTACAAAAACTACATACAATGGGTAGAAGACGCTCTCTTGAGCCTGGAGCTGATGCAAGATATCTTGAGCTCACTAGTAAGTTACGTGAAGGTGTTGCTGAATCAACCGTTGGGCCAATCCAACAAGAAATGTTTGCATCATCAATGTCTAAAGGGTTGGAAGCAATTGTTGGTCCAGGAAGTAAATTAGATATTTCATTAGCAAAGGGGTTAGAGCCATTAAACAAAAACATGGAATCAATGGGTCAGTCGTCCTCTAGAATGGTTGAACTCGCTGTTTCGTCTGTTAGTTTGTTACAGAAAATCACAAACGCTGCTCAAAGTCCACTTGTAATTGGTGGATTCTTGGCAATGCGTGGTCTGTTGACAACTGGAAGACTAATATTGGGTGCAATGCGAGGAGGAGCAGGTGCTCTCGGTCCTGGGGGTAGTGCAAAAAGAGGCGCACGTGCGCTTGGAAAAGGAGGACGATTTGGACGTATTGCAGGTGGGTTAAGAGCTGGTGGTGGTATGGCATTACGAGGAGCTGGTATGGCTGGAATGGTAATATCAGCCGCTACAATGGGACATATGGCTGGAGAAGAATTCTACAAACAATTGGATCAAGGTAAACTATTTGGTATTGAAACATCGTGGGCAGGGAATGTTCAAAGTGGATTGATGACAATGTTTGGAGCGATCCCTGATATGCTTTCAACAGAACGACGAAAAGATAGAGAAAAAATTACGATTGCTAGAGAAAAAGCCCAGGAAGATGTGGCGGGAAGAACAGGATTTACAAATTATGAGACTATGCAGGGCTACCTTGACACCATGACCAAACTAAGAGAACAAGATACTGAATTATCACGAAAACTAATTGAAGAATTGAAACAACTGAGGCAAGACAATAAAAACCTCTCGAAAGATACGATAGACGCATATCTGAAAAACCGACGTGAATATGCTGCTGCAAACAACGGTTCAGACCCTGTATAAGTAAACAACAGCCTGTAAATTAACATTATAAATACATACTAACAGAGAGAATATAGATGGCCGACGCACCACTGCAGATTGATAATCCAGATACTGAGAGCACTGAAGCTACCAGTACCAGTAGCAATCCAAAATGGACAGGGTTCTATAAATTTGTAAAAGCCCAACCTGATGCCCTGAAGGTTTCTGACAACCAGGATTTGTCGGGTGGTAACCTATACGGCAACTATTCATGGTATCAACGCCTTGTTCATGGTTCATCAACTCGTCTCACCCGTTACAAAGAATATGACCTCATGGATAATGATATTGAGGTTTCTATTGCTCTCGATATCATTGCAGAGGAGATGACGGGTAACAACTCGAAGACTGACGACCCTCTCGAAATCGTTCTACAGACAGAAGAAGACATGAGGGTTAACCAAACAACCGTTATGACACTTCGTGCTGCTATGCGCCATTGGGTTTCAATTCATGACTTCCACAACAGAATATTTAAGGTAGCAAGAAACACAATTAAGTACGGTGACTGTTTCTTTAAGAGAAAGCACGACTTCAGAAAGTGGGAGTACATTCATCCTAAGAACGTCACAGCTGCTATCGTAGACAAAGACGACATCACAAAAATTCTTGGTTTCCAAGTTCGTATTGGTGACAAGAAACCAAAGGCGGCTATTGGTGGAACCGTCATGGGAGAGCAATATGATACAGAGATCGTAGATGCAGATCACTTTGTAAGATTTACATTGAATGATGATATGTCGGACAGTGCTCCATTTGGTGAGTCAGTCTTAAAGGCTATCTATCGTGCTCACAAACAAAAAGAACTTCTTGAAGACTCTATTATCATCTACAGAGTCCAACGTGCTCCAGAGCGTCGTGTTTTCTACATCGACGTTGGTAAGATGCCTCCACAACGAGTGAAGCAATACCTTGAGCAAATTAAACACGAAATTCGTCAAAAGAAAATTCCATCTGTACAAGGTGGAAGACAAACCATCGATTCTGTTTACAATCCACAAAGCATGAGTGAAGATTTTTTCTTTGCCACACGTCCTGATGGAAGAGGTAGTCGTGTTGAAACATTGCCTGGTGGAGCTGGTCTTGGTGAGTTATCTGACCTTGAGTACTTCAAAGAGAAAGTAATCAGAGGACTGCGTGTTCCTGCCTCTTACATGAAGCAAGGAGCCGAAGGTGCTATCTTTAGTGATGGTAAAGTTGGTACTGCTTACATTCAAGAACTACGATTTGCAATGTACGTCGTACGTTTACAGGGGATGCTGGAGAACGTTCTTGACTATGAATTCAAACGTTACCTCAGACTAGCAAATATTCACATCGACGAGACCTTATATAAGATTCGTTTACCAGCGCCTACAAACTTCGGTATGTACAGACAACAAGAGGTTGATGGTGCACTACTCACTCAGTATGGAAGTGCTGACGGCATTACATACTTGGCTAAGAGATTCATCATGAGCCGCTACTTGCAGTTGACACCTGAAGACATTGTCATGAACGAGCAGTTGTTGCGTGAAGAGAAGGGAATCGAAGGAGAATCCAGAGATGATCTACCTAAACTCTATAACCCTGAGGGTGTTGAAGAGGGACTTGGTGGTGGAGCTGATCTAGGATTAGGTGCCGAGCCTAGTGGTATGGAAGCTGGTACAGAACCAGCAGGACCGGCCGGAGGTGGTGGAGTTGGTGAAATGGGTGGACTAGGTGGCGGTCCTGGTGGAGTAGTCTAATCCTAAAAGGAACCTCCCTAAACTAGGTTCTAAATATACATGAAAATTTACAAATCACATAAATAAATCTAACGGAGATATCACAATGCCTAAGAAAGAGAAAGACAAGGTAAGCAAGTTAAGAGACATGGTCGATGCAATTATCGACAATCGTCCTGAAGATGCTGAGACTGCTTTTCATTCTTACATCGTCGACAAGACAAAGAACTTGGTTCAAGGCGAACAGCCTGAAGAAGAAGCAGACGAAAAGGACGAGAAGCCTGAAGAAGTTGCTGAAGAGGACGACGTGAAGGACGAGAAGCCTGAAGAAAAAGCTGAAACAGGCGACGATAAGTAATTGTATCTCCGCAGGAGACAATTATGAAACCAATTTTGCTCATTGAAGAGCTAAAGCCATCAGAAGCAGACGTCATCGTTGAACAAGACGCCAAGGCAGACAAGAGTGTCTATCTATCTGGCATTTTGATGCAGTCTGGTATCAAGAACCGTAATGGACGTAACTATCCATTAGACGAGATTTCCCGTGAAGTCGAAAGCGCTAATACGCGAATTCAGGAACTGAACGGCATCTTTGGTGAACTTGACCATCCCCAAACTTTAACAGTTAACCTCGATCGTATTTCCCACGTTATTACAGAAATCAAGATGGACGGTGAAAATGCAATCGGTCGCATGCGTCTACTTAACACTCCTATGGGCCAGATTGGCCAAACGCTTGTTGAAAGCGGTGTTCGAATGGGTGTAAGCAGTCGTGGTGCTGGTACAGTTGGTGATGATGGAATTGTTAGCGGCTTCAATTTTGTTACGATGGATATCGTAGCGACTCCATCAGCTCCTGGTGCAATGCCAGAATCTGTATACGAGTCGTTGATGGAAGCAAAAAATGGTTCACAAATTGTATCACTAGCTGAATCTTTGGTTCAGGATCCTAAAGCTCAGCAGTATCTCAAAAAGGAAATCTTGAAGTTCCTTGACACAAATATTTTTGCGAAGAGAAATGGATAAGAAAAGACTTCGAAAGTTAGCTGGTATTAACGAATTTAAAGGTGATCCATCTGAATGGGGTGGAGAACCAGATCCAGAAGGCGACGAAAAGCTCATTCGAGGCCTAGAGCAAGCTCTACAAATGCTGGATGCCGGGCGACCTGATGCCGCCCGTTATTACTTGGTCGAGATGCTCAAGTCCCTTCGCAAGTAAAAAATCGAAATTTTTTGGCACATTACCTCACCCATTAACCTTTTGGTTTAAAAAGGTTAATACTCCCCTACATGGAAAGGTTTTTCATTGGTTTCCTATCCCTATAAATAACTGACAAGAAATAACTTTTGTAAACACTAAGTTAAACACAGAATTCTTTTACGAGGAGAAAACAAATGGAAGAACTCTTGAACAAACTGCTTGAAGCAGATGTGCTTTCCGAGGATACCAAAAAGGAACTCGAAGAGACAATCAAGACCCGTTTGGAAGAGGCTGAGAAGGCTGCAAGAGAAGAGGCTGAAAAGTCTGTCCGCGCAGAACTCACTGAACAATGGGTTAAGGAAAGAGATGCTTTAATTGATGCAGTTGACGCAAAGGTTACAGAATATCTTGAAAATGAAACTTCTGAGCTACGAGAAGACATTGAGCGTTTTCGTGATCTAGAGGCTGAGCAGGCTGAAAAGCTTGTTGAGGCAAAGGGCGAAATGGCAGGCGAGCTGAAGAAAGACCTTCAGGAATTGGTCGAAAGACTGGATGCATTCCTAGAGATCCGCCTTGCAGCAGAGTTTGATGAGCTTCGTGAGGATCTCGACGAGCAGAAGAAGAAAGATTTCGGTCGCCGCATTTTTGAGGCAGTGGCAGAAGAGTATCGCGACAGTTATGTCGATGAAGAGTCAACAGAGGCAGAGTTGGCAGAAACGCGTGAGCGTCTTGACGACACCGAAAAGGCTCTTGAAGAGTCTGAGAGGAAGAGAGAGACACTTGAGCGTGTACGCAAGCTTGAAGAAATTCTTGAGCCTCTTGAAGGCCGTACTCGTGATGTCATGGAAGCTATTCTTAAGAATGTTGCAACCAGTCAGCTCCAAGAAGGATACAAGACCTTTATTGGTCGTGTCATAAAAGAGACTGAAAAAGATTCCGAAACAACTTCAGAGAAGGAAGAAAAAGTACTAGCTGAAGGCAAAAAGGAGACCAGCAAGAAGAAGCTGAAAAAAGACGAGGCAGTCAAGAAGACAGGCAACGTCGACGACGACAGCAAGGATGAGGACGAGGAGAACGAAGAAGGCAAGAATAAGCTTTCTGAGGCAGCTCGCGTCAGACTTCAAAAACTTGCAGGCGTCAAACGTAAGTAAAACACTTTAGCTAGTAAAAAGGAAAAATAAATTATGGATTCACTATTTGAAAATTGGGAAGAGACAAAAGAGGCGTTGCTAGAGGGTCTAGATGACCGTATGGCTGGCATTGTTGCGCCTGTCTTGGAAAACCAAAAAAACCACGTTCTTGCAGAAACCGCAGCAGCTGGTGCCATTGTGGCTCACGACGTTGCAGGGTTCCGTAAGATTCTTATTCCGATGATCCGTCGTATCATTCCTGGTACGATTGCAACGGAACTCGTCGGAGTTCAGCCAATGCAAGGTCCCGTTGGACTTGTATACTCTTTACGTTACAAGTACCTCGAGGCAGTAACCCACACAGCTGCAAATTCACCATTTGGTGGCTTTAATGTCGCAGCAGACGACGAATTGTTCGGTAACCTCGTTCCAATTCGTGCTTTCTACTCTGGTGAAACAGGTGCTGCTCAGGTAGCAGGTGCATCAGGTATTGGTGTAATTGATCCAGCTGGCGTTGGTCCAGCCGACATCCTTGCAGCTACCGCAACAGGTAGTGCATGGCCTTCATCTTTGGATTCATCCACAGCAGGTATGACTGACGGTCTCGACATCGCCGGTAACGCAATCGGTGGTATCGTCCGGGGTGGTTCAGGATCATTCCTAGAAGGCTCAGGTGGTCGTAAGATTGGTTTGGAAGTCGTAAGTCAGGCTGTTGAAGCTGGCTCACGTAAGCTACAAGCTGGTTGGACCATTGAAGCTATGCAGGATTTGAATGCACAGCACGGTTTGGACGTTGAGTCAGAAATGACTCAGGCAATGTCCGCTGAAATCGTTCAGGAAATCGACGCAGAGATTATCACTGACTTGCTTGCTATCGCAGGTACAGTTGATACATGGGATGGTACTACTGTCTCAGCTGGTCTCACACCTAACTACGTCGGTGACCGTTTTGCTAACCTCGCAGTTTTGATTAACCGCGTAGCAAACGAAATCGGTAGAAAGACACGCCGTGGAGTTGGTAACTTCATGGTCATATCACCAATGATTGTTTCTGTACTACAGAGTGCTGCTAAGTCAGTATTCGCACCATCAACGGAAGGTTCCTTCAAGGGTCCTAACAACACAGCGATGGTTGGTACACTTAACGGTCAGCTGAAGGTTTACAGCTACTTGTGGAACCAGGCTCAGCCAGGTGCTGATGCTTTCCCACTAGCGACAGCCACACAGGATCAAATCTTGATTGGCTACAAGGGTGGCAACGGTGAAACCGACACGGGTTATTTCTACTGCCCATACATCCCACTGATGAGTTCGGGTGTTGTTGTGAACCCACTTACCTTTCAGCCTGTCGTCTCCTTGATGACAAGATATGGTAAGACAGCGTTCACTGACCCAAATGTTTCATTGGGTAACAGTGCAGACTACTACGGTAAGATCGGAGTTGATACTCTGTCCTTTCTCTAAGTCGTACTGGGCTTAACCAAAACCAAGAAACCCGCTTTTTAGCGGGTTTTCTTTTTGCCTATTTTTCATTTCCTCAGTAGCTTCAACTAGTTATACTTGAATTGAAGGTTGATTTATGACCCTCAATTGTATATACTTACCTATGAATGATAAACGTCGATTTGGTTAAGAACTGTGAGGTGTATCATGACTAAAACCAGTACTTCCCGCACTCGTGGTAAGGGTGGTAGAGACACGGAAGAAGAGGAAAAGCTAGGGTTGATGGCATTCGAAGAGTGGAGCATTACCCGCCTGAGCGAAGGTTGGGAAGGTTCTCTCGATGATCTGTATAAAGAGTACCTTGAGTATCTTCACGCGAACCTGTAAACACTATGCGAATAGTAATGGGCAAAATATCGACAGTTATTAAGTTACTCACGTTGATCCATGACCCTGCATGAGGTATACTTAGCATATGACTAGAATCAAACAGATTTTACGTCGCTGGTTAGAGCGGAAACGAGCTGGAGCTATGCGAACGAATGCCTGGCCTTGCTGCACATGCTGCAATGGTGGTGACAAATGAACCTTCAACTGAAAATCACACGTGCTACGGTGGTTCTGACAAATCACGGTAAAGACCGGATTTCTCTGGATACTGAATATCCGAGTCCTACTCCTAAGGTCGATCCCGAACCGTTGTCTCTGACATTCGAGGCAGAAAAAGGTACTGGAGTCGAATACGTGAAGAATACTTTCGGAATCGAACCTGAAGTAATCGATGCTCGAACCGAAGTCAATTTCAAATTTTCTCGGAAAGAGTAAAAGGCTAAGATGATAGATCAATATATGCCAATGGTGATCGATTATATAGTCACCAATAACACAGTAGTCATTACTGTCTCCTGTCTTTTGGCTTCAATTGCTGTCCTTTACCAAAAGCGTGAATTTGACACCAGGAAAGTGGCCAAGAAAGCTCGTAGAGAAGCTAGGCGAAAGAAACGATTTGAGGACACTAACCACAGCATTCGATTAAAGGTTCGAAGGGCCGAAAAGCGGAGAAAAGAAAACAAAGGGTCTGCGGTGCTTGGATTGACCGTCGAAGAATTGGGCGAGAAAGCCCTTCGTCGCACTCTGGAAGAGTTACAAAGGTCTGGGAAGAGCACTTACGATCCAGACAAGACTATTAGGATTTATTATCCTAACACTTTTGATCCCAAAAAATTAGGCAAATGCTGAAAGGTTTTAATACAGGATGGATATTATGAAATCACTTTACGACGAAAATGGCAAGTACACTCCCGATGCTCTTCACTTCGATGGTGAAGCATCACGACTGATTCTCCCTCTTCTGAAAAAGATTGTTGCGGAAGGGTACAGACCTCGTGAAGCTGCTCATCTGATTGAGGATGCTGTTTCGGTACTTGGATGCGAACTGCAACTTGATGCTGACATGAAACGAGTCAAAGCACGACCCAAGAAGGCATCTCCGGACATTCCTTACCATACATGAGGAAATGACGATGAGGTACAAACTTACATACACTCACGAGACACACAGCATTCCCATCTTCCAGAGTAATGTTACGTCGTGGGAGGAAGGTCCGACGATCGAACGAGATCCGGGTGAGTTGGCTGGCCAGAAGGTTCACGTGATCAGAGCATTGCGTGGTCTTACTGGCATTGGTTTGAAGGATGCCAAGGACCTGGCGGAGATGATCGAGGAAGACATCACTCGTACGTATAACATTGATGCTGATGGTATGTATGTTGACGACTCAGTGTCAGCGCTTCGTTCGGTTGGGTTTACGTTAGAACCGTTGACCCCCGTCAACGATCTTCTTCGTGAGGCTGCGGTTGCTGCTACCGAGGCAAACGACTTCAAGAAGGCTCGCGAGATCCTCGACTTACTCATCAAAGGGTAATTGAATGAAGCATCGGTTCACCATCAAATATAAAGACCAGAGTACAACGTTGAACTCGCGTCTGGCTTTGGAGCAAAATCTCACTGGGGATGACATCCTAGCGATTCTCGCTTCCCACAAACTCCGAATGATGATCTTTGATGTGATGAAGAAGATAGAACCAACATCAAAGGAAAACGTCAGTCGACTTCGTCATTTTGCCAAGCGGATTCAGCAGCTAGAGTTCGAAGCACAAAAGCAGTGGAAGTTTGAACCTGACGCTAGCAAACATAGCTGGTGGTGGGATATTCCACACTGTTCTTGCCCAGTTCACGCAAACTGGAAAACATGGAACGGTCGTATTTTGGGGATTAAAAGTGATCTGTGCAAAGAAATTGTTGATGCCAACTGCATAATTCATGGATAATAGGATGAACTTATGAAGAAACAACATCACGACGAAGAACTAACGAACTACTGGAAGTGGATTAGTTCCCTCTCCCCAGCAGTCCAGAAAGCTCAGACAAATAACTGGGATGAGACTGGTCGCCCCAGGAATTCATACCCTGTTACCAACGCAGTCATCTCCTTACTCAATGCGAGCAAGAACTACGCAGAGTTCAAGGAAATGTATTACGAACACAATGCTCGGTATGTCGAACCAACGAAGTGTGAAGATGACTGTATGATGTACTGGGGAATCTACTACGCTGGATTGAATCGTGTGGTCGACGAGATGCGATCCATTACAAATGAGGGGAGGGGTAACTGATATAATGAAAGTCGGTAACACGGTAAGAATTTTAGCTCAAATAGCTGGTATTCCCTCCAATGATTCGTTGGGGGTGATTACCAACATCGACGGAGCTTACATTCTTGTTCAACCCAACTGCATGGATCCTGAATGCCCAGGCGGCTCAGAGGTAGAATTGTATCCTGAAGAGATCGAAGTTCTGCCAGAGTATCCGATCCAAGGTCAATTGGAACTTGAGTTTGAGAAACAAGAAGGAGCTGAGTGATGCGTAAGATTCCTTGGGTGAGAGTTCGAGATGTTACCATTGGTCTCAGCTATTTTGCTTTTTTGGGTTGGATAGTTTTTTGGTACTTAACATGACACTTGATCTCATTATTGTTGGCAAGCCTATATGTTCTCTCGAAGAACTTGGGTTTTCAGAGGATGAAGACACAATTGTTTACGAGGATGATGAGCGATTCTTACCCCGTATACTGGTGAAACAAGGACTATTCAAGTCAACAAGTACTATCAAGCAGATCAATAAGCAAAGACTTGAACAGGATCAAGTGACAATCCCTTGTATTCCGTACAAAATACCATCAACAGACCCCGATCAGAACTTATGGCGAGCTGTTGAGAGGAAAGAATTAACGCCCTTCAAGATTGGAAGAAGAGTATTTTGGTTACTTGTGGGAGAGTTGAAATGACTAGACGCGAAAGATACAAACTGCGCCAGCCAGATTGGAGAGGCAGAATTCAGAGGCGTTTCAGATGGCTCAAGTTTCAGTTTGAGTGGGGACGGTATTGTTACATTGTTCATCCAGTGGAGGGTGGACATGATTATGTTTGGTGGGAATGGGAATAATTTTTCACTCGAAGATGACTGACACAATAAATACAACACTAATAGAGGATCTCGTGTGGAGAAGTTAACATTCAAAGAGTATTTGGAGTCGAAAGAGAGGTTACTTAAACAGCTCAAAGAGTCTCCAATAAGGACTGCAACGTATAATGTTAAGCGTTATTGCAGAATTCCAGTGGGTGAGTTGAAGGAAGCCAAAGAGTATATTCCTTTGAAGCCCAAGCAGAGAGTGGTTGTGGAATGGAAGTACGAAGATATCAATTCGACTCCTGACCCAATGTCGATCACATTCAAGGATGTTAACAGCGTTAATCCAGAACGGAAGTACCAGACATTTTGGACTGGTGACCGTTTACAGAAATGGGTTGACAAAAACGCACGCGAGGTCTAAATGGACACAAATCCACGATCACACACTTTTAATCCATTAATTGAAACAAACATTCGCAGACTGCTGCAAGCAAGTCTCTTTACTGATGAGCAAAGAGAACGAGTCCGCAAAGAACTCAAGCTCGCTCACGATCGTAAAGAGCGCCTACCAATTTCACTTTCCGATGTCCATGTGTTTCAAATCATAGATGGGCTTAGACTCCTCCGTGAAAAATTTCACGACACGGAGAATATGATTGGTCACAACATTTATCAGAAGACACCGTACAATTTTCTCAGTGATATCAAGGCAGAGGTTCACGCGTTTTATCTTAGTGACCCCGATCCTAAGAAAGATCGTGCGAAGCGTAAGATGTTCAATGCCTTGTACTGGTTGGTCCTTGTTCCCACCATTGATATTTTCAGGGAGTACTCTCACGAAGATGCGCTCTACAATATCGATGCTGTAATCACCAGTGCGATTGACTATGTCAAAGAAAGTGATGTTGCATCAACTGAAGATGATGCATTCATTGCACGAGTTTTACTTGGACGGGATCTCGAAAAGCGTTTTGCTATCCGAAACATTGCAGCGAAGATTTTCAAGTTGCGCAGCAAGACGAAGAAAAGACGTAAGAAGCGTAAATAAATTCATGAATCGTCTAATTATTCTTCGTGATGCCAGCCCATCCCGCTTATAGAACCTTGCGGCTCTGATGGTTGGCCTGGCCGAGAAAGTTCTATACTTGCAACTCTAAACCGAGTCTTCCCACGACCCAATCTTCGTAATTGTTTGCCTATAATGGAAGAACGTCCAGTACCAGGATCGTTGGTGAATCGTGCTCCTTGTTTCGTCAAAAGATATTGCCAGTCTTGGAGACCGAGATGCTCTTCTGACACGTAGAATATAAAGTTAACTGAACTCTCAGTTATCTGCCACCGAGCCACTGTCCAGCCAAAACCTTTAGCCATTTGTTTGACAAGCTGCACAATTTGTTTATTCATCTCCGGATCAGAGCTATCGAAAGATCTTAATATTACACTAACTTCAAAGGCAGCTTTTTTCCACGCTCGATCATCTCTTTGCAATTCAGAAAGTCTCATAACCGTTATTTACCTAGCACACCCATAAATACTCCATAATTCTATGGAGTATAACTATGGCTGGTACATTCGAAAACTTTAATGATACACCTGATCAAATTTCCAATGAAGGACAGGAGGTATCACTCCTTTTTACGAGGACTAGTGATACAACTGGACGTGTTTCTTGGAATATTCCACCACCATTTGGTGGATGTACAGCGGATGAGCAAGCGTACAACGGCATCATTATTACTGTTGATACTAAGGCATTCAACCCTAATCAAATCCCTGAAGACGGATCAGGTCCGTTTACTGCTGACCCTACAGTAGATTCTGACTTACACACAGGAAGTACACTAGGCGATGCCCTGGTTGTTGGTGCGTTCTATGACGATAAGTTGTCGACATTTGTTGATGTTACGGACTTAGATCCTGACATATCATTCTTCTTTTCTGGCCACGCTGTTGATAATATATTGCAGTATCATTCCGAAGGTGTTCATGCTTATTCACTTCCATATGGTCAAGCTGATAAAGAAAGCACTAGTGGGTTTCAAATTATTGAACTGATCAACCAAAATCAAGATGTATTCAATGATGAAAAACAAGGTGCTGCATCTACAGACTTAACAGGATTAGATCCTGGTGTATATGAGTTCCAAATAGGAATCGACGGACAGATTATTGAGCTCCCTGCAGCAGGTACAATTGGTATAGGTGGAAGTATAGCGGGGCAGTTTGTTGGTGGCTTAAACACTGTGACAATTGATGCAGCGAATGCGCAGACATATGGTGAACTTGTTGATGACATCCGAAGTAAAATAGATCGGTTTGACGACCCAACAGAAAGTGCAAGTATCCCAAATCTTAATGAATTGTTTCTTGATACTTCAGAGACACCGAACGAATTATTTCAATGGAATGGAAGCACGCACGTTCCATTACCACTTGTTGTTGATACAACAGCTCCATTGCCACCTGCTTTTCCAATAGCGGGAGGTGAGTTTTGGTTTGATACTACAAACGATGTCTTGAATAAGTTTAGTGGTGGTTTCGTTCCACAAACAAACATAATTGAATCTAAAGAGGATCCAACAGATCTTCCATGTCCGTTCTATTGGTTTGATGGTAACATGTCAGCATTCTCGTGGTCTGGTACTATATGGATACCAACACCGGAAACGTTTGTTCAGACAACTAATCCTTCACTTGCACCAGAGTTGAATTGCCCATTCTACTGGTTCAATGAGACAGATGATACGATGAATGTATGGGATGATACGGATGAGTGTTTTAAAGTAGTAACACGAGTAATTGCTTTCCCAACAGATCCACAGAACCCAGCTGTAGATGTATTATGGTTTGATGAAACTAACCAAGCATTGTTTCAGTGGAACGGTTCTTCGTGGGTTGAAATTTTGACACTGATCATTAGTACAACAGAGCCATCACTTCCAGCGACTGGTTCATATTGGCTTAATTCAGGTACAGAAATACTATCACAGTTTGATGGAACAGACTTTGTCGAAGTAGATGTCATTCTATTTCCTGATGATCCAACAGCCCCAATGGGTGGTGACTTGTGGTGGAATACAACCATAGACGAGTTGTCCATTTGGAACACTGCAAGTTTAAGTTGGGCGCTAACAGAACCGTTTGTAATTTCATCTGATGATCCTTCAGCCATACCTACACTTGAAGTAGGAGCCGCTTGGTTCAATACAGACGATAGTCTATTGAAGATCTGGGATGGTTCTCAGTTCAATGATGTTAACTTTATTAACTTCCCAACTGATCCAACAATGCCGGCTGATGGTGACTACTGGCATCAAGTCGATCCTAACGATCCAACTGTTAACTTGTGGTTTGTACGAAGCGGTGGTGGAACGGCTTGGACGGCATTTACACCAATTGAACTAGCAACAGATCCATTGGCAGCTGGTACATATTGGCTCGATGGAACTACAACTACATTATTCTTATGGAATGGTGCAGCATTTGGTCCTTCATTACCATTTTCAACATTGCCGTTCACACCCGCACTTGACGATCTGTACTATGACACAACACTTATCTTGTTGTTCATTTGGGATGGGTTAGCTTGGGTTCCTGGAGGAGCACGAGCAACAGTGGAGCTCGATGATAACGGTAATATGAAATTTACAAGTGCATCGGTTGGAAGTATGTCGTTAATATTCCTTCAGGACATTAATCTGTTTAGTTCACTAAATCCACCTGCTATTATCCTCGGTCCTAGCTTTGGTATATCGAGCGGCAATGTTGCTGGTACGAGTGTTAATATTGCTAGCAGCTCTCGTCGCTTACGGTTATCACGTCTAGGTGAAGACGGTCTTTCGGGCGAGCCAGGTTACGAAGAGATTGGAGTTGGTACAGACGGAACATCGGATGAACGCAGAGAGCTAATTGATAGTATTCGTGCACAACTTGGGTGGCCTGTTGTTGCAGTTGAATTGACAAAATACCAATTTGATCAAGCAATTAATGGTGCTATTGAAGAACTGCGAAAAAGAAGTTCAATAGCTTATAAGCGTGCATATTTCTTCCTTGATATAGTTCCTGGAGTGCAACATTACAGACTAACAAACAAAACGGTTGGATTCAACAAGATCGTTAGCGTTATGAATCTTAGTCGTGTTATATCTTCGTTCTTAGGCACGGCTGAAGGACAAGGTATCTACGGTCAGGTATTGCTACAACATTTGTTTCACATGGGCACATTTGATTTGGTAAGCTATTACTTGGTTAACCAATATATTGAAGATCTGTCACACTTATTTGCAACAGAGATTGAGTTCATATGGAATGAAGATACAAGAACACTTTCTATGTTACAAACGTTCCAGCAAAACGAAAGAATTTTGGTTGATGCTGTTGTTGAACGAACAGAGCAACAGTTGATCAAGGATAGGTTTGCTAAGACTTGGATTGAAAAATGGGCAATGTCTGAGGCTCGTATGACGCTTGCTGAAATTCGAGGTAAGTACGCATCTCTACCTGGAGCAGGTGGTGGTGTATCATTGAACGCTGGAGAACTATCAGCAATGGCAGAAGCTGGATATGCCGACTGCATACAACAGATTGACGACTATGTTGTCGATAGTGTTGAAGAGATTGGTATGGCTGCTCAGTTCTTGATAGGATAAGCAAATGAAACTATGTGAACTACACCCAATAATGAAAAGAGTTGAACGAATGATCAGCCGACGCAAGTACATGAAAAAGCGAAAGCTGTGGAACAAAAACAGATCTAAGGATAAGCGGAAGCCTGCTAATGGATAAGAAACGATTGCTTGAACTAGCTGGTATTAAGCTTAATGAACAAGAACGAAAAAATTTTCCACCCGAAGATCCTGGATGGGAAACGAAAGCGGAAGAAGTTGCTGAATTCGTTTTTAAGAACATGTTAGATGACCTTGGACATGATCTTCTCGACAAGCCGGAAGAAGCTAGAATGCACTTTGACAATTATATTAACGCCTTTTCCACTGATATGTACGACGCAATAGAAAAAAGATTTCGTCGGTTAGAGGTAGCTCAAAAGAGGCGAAGAGGCGAATAAATGGTTGATAAATTTGACCCACCAAAAAGCTGTCCACCAACTCCCGATGACTTGACATGTAAAGACTTTCAGTTAAACAACCTGATTGATGCATGTTTCATCGACAGTGTGGTAAACGAAAACCTCAACATTGGAGGTGCTGAGATTCGTGTGTTCAAATTACTGGGCATACACGAGCAAGGACAATTGGTTGACTTAACTGGTATGGGTGAAGCAATCTCTGGTGGTGACCAAACTACGTTTCCTGTTAGTGGTGGATTTACCCTGGTAGGTAGTACTTGCCCTAGTGAATGGCGTTCAGAACAAACAGGCGCTGGAGTAATTCAGTCAGCATTTATTGGTTATGATTTTGGTGAGCATGAAATTGATGAGACAAACATGCGGTATGGTATCGATACGTTTATCCGACAACACATTTCTAGAATCATAATACAACAAGGACCCCTAGCAAAGAACAGAGCAACTAAAGTAAGAGTTGAGCGTTCTGATGATGGTGTTACTTGGTTTGGTGTCGATATAATTGACTTACCAGATGATGAGTTTGCACACGAAATTGCATTCAATACCTCAGCACCAGCTCGTCGTTGGAGACTTCGACCAATCGTGTTCAATGGTGGTGCTAGTGATTTTTGGATTGTTGTAAATCTCCAGTTGATTAGTCTCCATGAAACAACTCTTGAAAACTTGCAAGACGACTTTGGGTTTATTGAAGCTCGAAATCGTGATTATGCAAGTCAGAGTATTTCCCTTAAAGCATCGTACGATTTGATTGACGTACAGACAGAATTCAATCGTTGGGGAGCTGGTCTTCCAACGCAAACATTTTACTTTCAGGTACACTTTAACTCGACAGTTGCTGCTTTGGGTCGTCCAGTTATTATTGGCGATATCTTTGAGGTACCAAGCGAGACACAATTTTCACCAACTCTAGAACCAATCAAGAAGTTTGTTGAGGTAATAGATGTTGGTTGGAGTACAGAAGGTTATGCGCCAGGTTGGCAGCCATTGATACAGCGTGTTATTGCTGAACCTGCAATTCCAAGAGAAGAGACACAAGATATCTTTGGCGACTTCGTACCGCAGGTTGATGAAACTGGTTTTCTTGACGTTGACACAAGCAAGTACCAAGACTTGACAGATGTTGATGCGAAGATCAAAGCTGCAGCAAATACAAACCTACCAGAGCGTGGTGAAGATACAACAAACATAGCTGAAATCCCTCAGAACCAGATTGATGCGGCCGCTGAGCAGGGAGTTAATATTGGAAAGCTCAGTGTTAATTCTAAAGCACTATATGTCGAAGATGGGTTGCCACCGAATGGAGCTCCATTTACCGAAGGCCTCACCCTCCCTGACAATCCAAAGGATGGTGACTATCACAGGCTTACATTTGACAACTTGTTTAACGTCCCACCAAGACTGTTCAGATTCTCTTTGTCAAAAGGTCGTTGGATCTTCCTTGAAGTTGATCGTCGTCAAGAGTTTAATGAACAGAAGCCTGTATTGCAATCTTTCTTGAAGAGTCCTACGAAGGCCGATCCTGAAGATATCAAGAACTGTTAAGATGAAACTATGTGAAGTAGTAGATCGTGATCAACATTGGGTAGTCTATGCCAGTGTGGAAATTCCATTTGATGATCTTGATGATCTTGATCAAGCTGTCGTAAAGCAATCAGATCGATTTAGTACTGCGTTTGCGAATGTTAATTGGATACTGCGCACAAGGGATGAAGGAAAGTTTTGGACAAGATATATCTTTGGAATAACTGGAAACGATGTTTTAAAAGTACATCAATCAATTGCAAGAGGGTTTCGAAGATTGCAGCGTGGAAAACCACAGTTTACTATGAGTGGAATTAGTGAGCCATATGCATTGAAAGTCGGCACTCCAGAAACAGTGCATAGGAACCTAGCACGCAAACATGACTTGGTCACTCTCATCAAAGGTAGCTACAGATGAAACTAATCGAACTAGTTGAAACACTTGGCCTTCGTAAACGTCCCCAAAATGCACTCCGCTTAAAGTTAAAAATGACCGACGAATTTACAGAGGAAGATGCGATGGCGACCGTACATGAGTTTGCGATTAGAGAAGGTGGATGGGTAGAAAACACTAAATTTGGTGAAGGTGAATTTAGTATAGTATTTGAGACAGAAGAAGAAGCAGAACAAGCGAAAAAAACTTTTCGGAGACTAAGCCGCATGCGACCAGGATTTACAATATTAGATTACGGACTATGGAGTTATGAACATACAAGAGCTGTTTGAAGCGCGTGGTGATGTTCGCTGGGACTATACTTCACTCAAGTCTGGTAAACGAGGCTCGTATATGATTCCTACTGCTGATATCCGTGTAATAGTAGATCGTGCTCTTGATGTAATGGCTGCTCGGCCCTCTCACTACTTCATTATCAAAGATGGCCAAGTACGGATTAAGTTAGATAGTTGGAATGTGTACCTCTTCATAAGAGACGTGGGTGGAGATATACTCAACAAACACAGTCGACGTGCTTCTAGAGAACCAGGAATGGAGGGATCGCATTCTCCTGGTTGGATTCCAAATTATGTTGTGGGGGATATTTGGAAGCGAATTAGAACGAACAACCGATACAATGAAATCAGACGGCAGTTCAAAGGAATACTGGAAAGATGAAAACACAAGAGCTGTTTGAATTTGGGGAAGGGGATGTTGGGGGAACACTATATGTGTTCTTAAAAATAACAGATGAGTTCACAGAACAAGATGCATCAGAAGTTGTGAATGACTTTGCGATGAGGGAAGGCGGAGAAGTAGAAGATGAAGATCTTCCGCGGGAAGGTGAATATTATATATTGTTTGAAACGATAGAAGAAGCGAAGCGAGCAAAAAAATCTTTTCGAAGGTTGAGTCGTATGCGACCAGGATTTAAAATATTAGATTACGAGGCGTGGGAAGGCCGGGAAGGTCAATATGGTAATGTCCTCAGCTTCGACTAAATAAGAACATGGCATTCAACACTTACTACTACAACGCGCAAATCATGAACTACATAATCCAGTTCATGGCGATCTTTGCTGGTCTTCAAGTCGAAGTTGGTAAAAATGATACTAGAGATGAAGGATTAATTCCTGTTCATGTCAAGTATGGAAGTAAGGATCGTGTATCAGCTTCGCTTTTAGCGTCGTTCACTCAGAACAAACAACCCCGAATCCCCCTAATGAGTGCTTACATAACTGGGTTCGATCTTGCCCCTGAATTAAGAAAAGGTATTGGCACAGTGCGCAGAGAAGCATTCTTGCCTCGTGGTGAGATACTTCCTGATGGTATCAAAACTGTTAAGCAGTACATGCCCATACCATATTGGTGCACTGCTGAGCTTGCGATTTGGACAAGCAATATTCAACAACACTGGCAGATCCTTGAACAAATTCTAATGTTGTTTGACCCCCACCTTCAAGTTCAAAAGAATGACGCAACGTTTGATTGGACAAAGATAACAACAATTGAGTTAATGGGCATTAGACTCGAAGAAAATTACCCTATAAATATGGAAAAACGACTTACTCAAACGGGGTTAGACTTCAGATTTCCTATTTACATATCACCTCCAGCAGATCTCAAACAACAGTTTATCAGGGACATTTTCCTTCGCTTGGGTGTTTTCGATTTGGCGGACAACCTTGAAGCCGACGTCGTTAGCCAAATGGATGGCTTGGGAATCGACTATGAGCTGTTATTTTCCGCGGAAGATTTGATATTACCAGACCCAGACAACGAAAATTAAACTTTGTTAGATTCGTCAAGAAACATCAAAGAAAAAATCCCAAAATTAGGTCACCCGGTATAAATATAGTTACTAAGCGTAATTTAGGAGAACAAAAATGGCATTAGTTAGCCCTGGTGTACAAGTAACAGTAACAGATGAGAGCTTTTTCATTCCGGCTCAAGCCCCTACGGTTCCACTTATCTTTATTGCTACTGCTGATGAAAAACTTCAAACAGACGGAGTTTCGCCAGCAGCAGGTACATTTGAGAGTGGTGTAGTTCGTACAATCACATCTCTACAGCAAAGTGTAGAACTCTACGGTGTTCCAAACTTCTTGGAAGATGTAAATGGTAACGCATTTCACGGTGATGCTCGCAACGAGTACGGCCTTCTTGCATTAAATCAGTTTTTGGGTATTGGTAACCGAGCGTTCACAATTCGTGCTAACGTAAACCTAAACGACGATCTTGACGATCTTCGTACTTCATGGTCATCCAAGTTCAATGACTCCGGATCTGTTCTCCAAGGGTTAGCACAAGACTTAATAGACGAATTCAACACAGAAAACGGTCTGATCGCTAGCGATCCGATTTTCAAGACAACTATTTCTGATACTGAGATTATTACGCTTGCTCAAACAGTAACTGAAGATATTTTTGACCAGTTTTCTTTCCAATCCCTCGAAGACGATTTCTTTGATGATCATACAATTCCATCATCACCTACAGCTGGTTTCCAAATTGTAAACTACGGTGGTGCCGTCGTTGGTGGAAATCCAACCGGCCTTGTCGATGATGCAGCTGGTTTCCATGTAGCCGATCTTGGTGGTAACGTTCTCGTTGCTGATCCAACTGGCCTTGCTGGTGACACGAATGCATTTCAAGTAGTAGATGTTGGTGGAGCAAAGACGCTCACCAGTCTAACTGGACTTGACGATAGTACGGGTGGCACACAAAACGTTGACGTTGGTGCAGTAACAGGAATAACCTCAACAGGACTAACTGGTGACACTGCTGGTGTTCAGGAAGTTGATGTTGGTGTAATTACAGGAGCAACAGCTACAGGTCTTGCTAATAACGCAACAGTTTTCACCGCAACAATCGAAGTTGACAATAGTACTGTCCTTCAGGCAATTTCGTTCACAGGTGCCTCAGCTCAGATTTACAGCGACTTGGTTAATCAGATCAACGGCGACTTGGCAGGTGCAGTTGCATCTGTTACAGGTGGCACACTTCTTGTTACAAGTAACACAACTGGTGCAACTTCTGCTATTGATATTCAAGACACAGACTTGTTCAGTTCACTAGCAGGCTTTGTTGCAGTTAATGGTGCAGCAGACGGTTTTGCAGAACTAACTTATGCAGCTAACGTTGTAGTTGACGGTGGTGCTGCTCAAGATATTAGCGTTGGTGGTAATACAGTACAAACATTTGCTGATTTGGTTAACGAAATTAACCTTGACGTCACAGGCGCAAGTTCAGCGATTGTCAGTGGTGACGTTCTATTCACAAGTGATACAACTGGTGTAGCATCTACAATCTTACTTGAAGATGGAGCAACAGCTGGCGCTGCTGGTGCAGTTCCACAAGTACAGGATGTAACAGCAGTAGCAGATGTAGCGGGTAGCTTAGACGGTACATACTTTGTATTAAGTTCACCAGCAACCGATTACTACGTATGGTTTAATGTCGATGCTGGTGGCAATGATCCAAGCCCACTTGGCCTAACGGGTATCACCGTTACAGTCGCAACGGGCGATGCCGACACAGTGGTTGCGGGATCGATGATTACAGCAATTGATGCGGAACTGGATTTTGGTGCAGTAGCAGCGCTTGCAGTTGTTACAATCACTCAGGCAAATGACGGTGTTGTAACCAATGCCAAAGAAGGCCCAGCTTCGAATGCAACAGGATTTACATTTTCAGCTCCATCCGCGCTTGGTGAAGGTTTACTTGCCTCACTAGATGGGTTCATTGCAATTGATGCGGCGGCGGCTGGTACAGATGGTGCAACATATACAGCATCAGTTCAATTTGATGCTCTTGGTGTTGAAGCTCTTAGTGTTGATGGTGTTAACGTAACAACTTATAACGACTTGATTGCTGAAGTACAAAGTATTATCGATCTAGGACTTGGTGGTGGTTCAATAACCCTTACAAGTGGTAACCTAAGATTCATAAGTGCAACAACTGGTGTATTATCTGATGTTGATGTTCTTGATACTGACTTGTTCAGCTCATTAACAGACTTCGTTGCAGTTGATCTAGTTGTTCCAGGTCAGACTACTTACGAAGCAACAGTTGAAGTCGACGGTGGTGGTCCACAGGCTATCGCGATTATCGGTACTGTTGCACAGATCTTTACAGATCTTCTTACTGAGCTTGATACAGACTTGACTGGAGCAACATCCGCTATTACAAATGGTAATTTGCGAATCACAAGCGGTACTGTTGGTTCAAGCTCTAGTATATTAATCACAGACATAACATCTGGTACACCAGGAACAGCTCCATTACTTGCTAACTTGTCAGCCTTCCAAGGATTGAACACAGCTACTGCAGGTACGAATGCTTTGACGTACACAGCAACTGTTACAATTGACGGTACACCAAATGCATTGGCTGTTGGTGGTGACATTGCTACAACCTTCACGTTGTTGCTTGTTGAAATCAACACACAACTAACAGGTGCAACCGCTACAATCGATGCTGGTAACATTAAGATCGAAAGTGATTCAACAGGAGCCCTTTCTATAATTTTGATTGTTGATACTGGAACTCTACCTCTATTCTCAAGCACAACAGGTTTTGGTACTATTAATACTGCTGTTGCAGGTACAGATTCTGATTCAACCCTACCAATCTTTGGTAATGGATTCGCTCAACCATCAACTGGCTCATACCTCGGTTTTGAAGGTAGTGTAGCTGAGTGGGTAACAAACACATTTGGATCAACAGTAGGCAAAGAAGATGAGTGGTCTCCACAAGAGTCTAATGACTTCTTGTTGGATGTAGCTGATGACTTCCAGTTTACAGCAGAATTTTTGAACGGTACGAGTCTTGGTGCGAATGACGCAGCGCGTCGCCTATCAATTGTTACGGCACTTCAGGCTGCGGTTAACAGCAACACAGAGATTCGTTCTGAGAACTTTGAATACAACTTGATTTTATGCCCAGGCTACTTTGAAGTTGTTGATGAATTGATTGCATTGACCGTTGACATTGGCGAGGAGGCATTTGTTGTAGCTGAAACACCAATGGATCGCGACCCAGAGCAAACAGTTAGCTGGGCAGATACAGATTCAGCACGCCAGCATTCAGTAAACGTTGCATACTACTACTCACATCCATTACTATCCAACTTGGATGGTAAGAATGTTGTTGGTGCTGCAAGTGGTACAGCTCTACGCACTTACGCATTCAGTGATAATGCAAGTGAGATTTGGTTTGCACCAGCTGGTACACGAAGAGGTTTGGTCTCTGGTGTATCACAGGTTGGATTCGTTTCCGGAACACTAGGAAGTGCAACAACATTTGTTGAGGTTAACTTAAACGTTGGCCAACGTGATGACTTATACAAGTTCTTCACAAATATTAACCCAATTACGAACATTCCTGGTCGTGGTATTCTGGTATTTGGTCAGAAGACATCTTCACCTGACGCAAGTGCACTTGATCGTGTAAATGTAAGCCGTTTGGTTGGATTCCTCCGACGTCAGCTACGCAAGAATACATTGAGCTTTGTATTTGAGCCAAATGACCAGCTTACGCGCGACAACTTAAAGGCTGCAGTAGATGCATTCTTAGGTGATATCTTGATTAGACGTGGTTTGTTTGACTTCGTATCGGTTTCGGATGAGAGCAACAACACTCCAGATCGAATTGATCGTAATGAGATGTATATTGACATCGCAATTCAGCCTACTAAGGCAGCTGAATTCTTGTTCATCCCAATCCGTATTGTTGCAACAAGCGCGGAGTTGAGCTAAGAACTAAGGGTAGCATAAATAAGGTAATAAAAAGGAGATTACATCGTGGCAACGATTAATGACATTGGAATCCCAGGAGTTGGTAGTGGTATCCTACAACCAAAGCTTAGAAATAGGTGGAGAGTCACCTTTGCTAATCTTGCTGGTGGTGTAGATTCACAGCCATTATCTCTACAAGCAGTTACGGTCACGAGACCGAGTCTTTCGTTCGAGGAAATTCAACTCGATCGATACAATTCTCGTGCATGGATTGCTGGTAAGCATATGTGGGAACCAATGACGCTAACAGTCGAAGATGATGTAGTTGGTACTGCAACACAGGTAATTAATGATCAACTACAAGGTCAGCAGTTCTTAATTGGAGCTGAAGGCCAGTTTATGGCGGCCAGAGAAGAAGGTTCTCTTTACAAATTCATTACAAATCTTGAGATGCTTGATGGTAATGACCAAGTAATTGAGAAGTGGACAATTGAAGGTTGCTGGCTACAAGCAGTTGACTGGACAGAAATGGATTACTCCGCAAGTGAAGCGGTTCAAATTACGATGACAATTAGGTACGACCATGCACGTCAAGACATCGGTGGATTCAACGCCGGTCAGGGTGTAGCAACTGGTGGTGCTGGAGCATAATTAGATGGCTAAGAAAAAACTAAACAAAGAACAACAACGCCTACTTGAACTCGCTGGTATGGGATATTCTCGACGTGGTTACGAACATGAAGAGGATATGGGCCACGACGAGGACATGGCCGGTGATGATATGAACGGAGATATAAACGGAGACGAACGCGACCGCGAACGAGAAGAGCCTTCTCTTCTTGATGATGTTCTTTCAAAGGCTCGCGACTTCGAAGCCGAACAGTTACTTGATCTTGTTGAAAAGCTTGGTCATTATGTCGATGAAGAAGATCTCCAAATGGTTCTAGACGGAATGGAAGAGTCTTCTGAAGATGATATGAACGGTGATATGAATGGCGACATGAATGGTAACGGTGATGATGAAACATCAAGGGCTTATCAAAGAATGCAACGCGACGAAAAGTATTAAGGATACAAAGAAGTTCACAAGGATGTGTTGAGGGAACATGGAATGTTCCCTCTTTTTTTGCCCCTAAACCCAACCATAAATACCCACATGAAGACTAAAAGAGACAGATAATGGCAACCGACCCAAGAAGATTTACAGTACCAGATTCAGACTGTGCAAGATCTGTTGCTATTGACCAAAGTCTAACGAATGAGCGAAGAGATTTCTTTGGCGCGCTGGGTAAGATTGGTGACGTTGAAGCTTTAAACGCAATTGGTGGTGGCAAAATTGGTGCTGGACTACGCACTCTTGAAAGCCTTTCTGATACAATTCGGGTAGGCGATTCTGCTGTGCCTAGTTCTTTTCTAGGTGGCTCACTTGATAAAGCCGCAAACTTTGTTTTCGACCAAACTGGAATCGACAACACTTTTGTTCAGTCTGTTTCTAACTTTAATCCTGGTGTAGCAAACAGAGCATTAAATAGTGCAAAAGACATTGCAGGAAGAGTAAAGGATGGTCGCTTTAAGGTAAGCGACTTACCAAATGCATTACAGGAACTACAGAACCTAGAAATTTTAGGTACCAGTATTTTCTCACCTAGTGGCCAAGTCGAATCAATATTCCAAAGTGCAGCAGGTGGTCCCGTTTGTGCTTCTGCGTATGCTGTTGATCTAGTACAGCTTGCACCTAAGTATAAGTTCTTGTTTGCCGTCGAGTTTGTCTTTAGTCCTGACTATGAACAAGAAACTCAACAGAATGGGGCACGCAACGTAACCGCAGCTCTCTGTAAACAGTTTGCTCGCCCACAAATTCAATTTGAATATGAAGATGTTAATATCTACAACTTTAGAACGAAAGTAAGAAAGATGGCTACATATCAACCAATGGAATTGCAATTCTATGATGATATCAAGAACCACACGATGGATTTCTTTGTTGCTTACTTAAACGCAATTTCTCCATCCACAAACCTTGACTCGGAAGATTACTTTGGTGGAACAAAAGTCGGTGCTGAGGAACGCGGTATGGATTTCGCAGGTAAATTAGAACAGCGAAGAAAGCGGTACGCAGCTTCTATTGGTCCACTTACAAATAACAGTAATACATTCCTTAAACAGATCAACCTATTTCATTTGTTCGACTTTGGCCGGTTTATGAACGTTTACAGATACTTCCGACCAAAGATGGTTGAGATAAATTTTGATGAGTTGAGTATGGAAGATGGGTCTACAGGAAATATGATTACTTCGCAGTTTGCATATGATAGTGTTTTCTTTGAGCGCCGAGCTAGAGTTGGTAGACGCGACAATTCAAATAAGATAAGAGAGATTTCTGACCTAGGAGGAATTTATCCACTTCGCCATGTTGGTCAACCTGTCATCGAGTCCTCCGATACTGTGACTCAAATAAATCGTCAGCTTGCTCAACAAGCTATCTAATGGTATGGCTGGAAAATTTAAGCAAGGACTTTATCAGTTAAAGAATCCTAAAAAGTATGTTGGTAACCCCAACAAGATTCGTTACCTCTCTTCTTGGGAGTATGCTCTCAACCAATTTTTCGACAACAATAAAAACATACTACAGTGGTCTTCTGAACCCGTCGCCATCCCTTATATCAAGCCATCCGATAATAAAGTTCATCGATACTTTCCTGACTACTGGATACGATACCGGAACCGTCATGGAGAATTTATTGAGGAAATGATCGAAGTGAAACCTGCTAATCAAGTTGATTTACGCAAAAAGAAACGTCTCACAGAGGCCGACAAGCGAGTTTATCAGATAAATATATGTAAGTGGGAAAGTGCTAAGCAATTCTGTGAGAAGCGTGGCATTACATTCCGCGTTTTAACTGAAGAACAATTGTTTAGACAAGGTGGTAAGAATGGCAAAAAAAGAAAAAGCCGTTAAGCATGTAGTAGAAGAGGTTTTCGACATCGAACCAGGAACGACTATGGTCGAGGTTAATGAAAACGAGCCAAAAGCTCTCGTTCCTGCAAAAGAGTACGACGAGAAAGACGAAGAGCTTGAAGACCAGTTCGAAGAGATTCGTAAAACTGCTTATGATGCGTTTGAGGACCAAAAGGGCATATCTGACGAGGTTGAACCAAAGTATTCAGCACGAAATGCAGAAGTTGCAGCTCAATATTTGAAGACTGCTCTTGAAGCTATTCGCGAAAAGGCTATAATGAAACAGAACAAAGATAAGAGTGCGATTAAAGCTACTCCTAAAACTGTAACCAATAACATTGTCCTCGATCGCAACGAACTACTTCGTCAACTTCAGGCAGCTGAAGAAGAAAATAGAAAACGAGAAGATGCGATCGATGGTGAGGCAGAGGTTGTAGATGAAACTAACGGAGATTAACGAAGAGCAACTAAGTTATGAGAATATTTGAAGTTGAAACAAGATGGCTCCCAATAAAAGGCTGGCCTTATGAGGTTAGTGAGGATGGTCGTGTTCGTAACCTTCAAGGCCAAGAGATTAGTTCTTGGGAGCACACCGGAAAAGGTGTGGCATACTTACGTGTGACGTTAAGGGACAAAGACAAGCGTTGGAATCCGCGTATTCATAGACTGGTTGCAGCAGCGTTTCTTCCTAATCCCGAAAACCTTCCAGAAGTCGATCACACAGATGACAACTCATTCAACAATCACTATACAAACCTAGAGTGGGTTACTTCGGCAGAAAACATTAAACGGCGTGGCAGCAACTTCTTCGATTACTACTAAACGTAACCCTTCCGTTCTAATCCGTAAATATTACTATGCCACGCGTCAAAGATACGGATATACGAAAGCCCTATGTGGGCATGGAATTGACCTCCCAACAGATTCTCGAGTTTGAGAAGTGTCGCCGCGACCCCATTTATTTCATTAGAACATATGTTGTAATCCAACATCCAACGTTGGGTGCAGTTCCATTTGATCTATGGGACTTTCAAGAAGATATGATACATGCATTCCACGAGGAACGGTGGAATATTGTTCTCAGTGCTCGACAGACAGGTAAATCGACTTGTTCTGCAGCATACATCCTTTGGTTCTCTATATTCAATTTTGACAAATACATTCTTATAGCTTCTAACAAAAACAAGAACGCTATGGAAATGGTACATCGTATTAAGTACGCGTATAAAGGTTTGCCAATGTGGTTAAAGCCTGGTGTACTTGAAGATGGATGGAACAAACATAGTGTAGCGTTTGAAAACGGAACAAGAATCGACTCAACAGCAACGTCAGAGGATTCTGGTAGAACGTTCTCGGTATCATTATTGTATTTGGATGAATTTGCGTTTGTTAAACAACAGATGCAAGAAGACTTTTGGACATCTATTGAACCAACACTATCACAAGGTGGTGCTTGTATCATATCATCTACACCAAATGGTGATGTTAATCTATTTGCACAGATATGGCGTGGCGCGTTAGTCAAGGCAAATAGCTTCTATCCAACTCGAGTTGAGTGGGAGCAGCCACCAGGACGAGATGAAGCGTTTAAAGAAGACACGATTGGTCGTATTGGTGCGCATAAGTGGAAACAAGAATACGAATGCGAATTCTTATCATCCGATCCATTGCTTATTAACTCCGTGGTTGTTAACAATCTAGAACACTATAAACAAGACGCGACCTTTGAAAAGAATGGTGTTTATTTCTGGAAGAAGTTTGAGAAGGACAAAACATATTTAATTGGGGTTGATCCAGCAACAGGTACAGGCAAAGACTTTAGTGTTATTGAAATTGTTGAATTTCCAAGCCTAGAGCAAGTTGCTGAATTTAGATCAAACTCTATGTCGTCAGCAAAGGTGTATACAATTCTTAAATGGTTACTAAGTGTAATTGAAAAGAGTGGTGCCATCGCTTACTTCTCAGTTGAAAATAACGGTGTTGGTGAAGGTGTAATTAGTCTGTATGAAGCAGACGAACATCCACCGGAAGCAGCTGAATTTGTTTCTGAAGAAGGCAAAAAGAAACGTGGTATGGTGACAACCAAAAAGATAAAGATGAAGGCCTGTATGAACTTAAAGCATATGGTCGAGAAGGACAAAGTCAAAATTTCATCTAGTATACTGGTTAGAGAACTCAAAACGTTTGTCATGCGGGCAGGTCAATACCAAGCACAAACTGGTAGCACAGACGACTGTATCTCTGCGATGTTGATCATTACACGGCTGTTGATAGATATTGCTACGTATGAACAACAAGCACATGACATGCTTTATGTTGTTGACGGTAACGAATACCTTGAGGAAGATAGCTATGATCAGAATGATCAAGGGTTACCAATGATCTTCTAACCACTTGATTTACGCAATATTTGACTTTTACCCTGAAATATACGATACTTACCATATGTCAATACGATCTAAATTCATTCATTTCTACCATGAATGGCTCATGGACCAAGACCTATTCTTTGATATGGGTCAAGTCACCGAGAATAGTCCATGGCACAGAGAAGCAACCGTCTTGATTCACACGAATATGGTTGTGTCAGAATACCTTTCTCGTGCAGGTGAAAATTGGACATCCGATCACCTTGTAGGAGCTTTCGCGGCCGCATTCCATGATGTTGGTAAGCCTGCTGCTCGACACGAAAAGTGGAGCAAGGAACGAGGCAACTACTGTTCATTCCATGGACATGGCCACATCAGTGCTCGGTTGTGGGAAAACCTCGCCGTTTCCAACTGGAAAATGTTAAAAGAAGAATTTGGGTTGAAGCCAATCGACATATATCGTGTTGGTTGGCTTTGTGAAAACCACATGCCTTACAAAACCAAAAAGCCAAACAAAGTTCAGGCCTTGGTTCGTACTACGAGAGAATTGTTTCCTAATTTTCCAACACTTGAGACTCTCGTTTGTGCTGATTCGTGGGGTCGTATATCAGACGACCACCCCGAAAAGAAAAGAGATATTCTTAAATGGCGTGAAGAATTTGAGAATATCACACTCATAAAGAACGAAGGTCCGTTTGCCGGAACATGTTATATTTTAATTGCTCCTTCTGGTGCTGGTAAGTCTACTTTCACAAAGGAATTAGATGCTGAACATTTTTCTTGGGATGCTCTTCGTCTTGAGTGGTACACACCTCAAGACGCTAGGTACCATGCTGCGTATGAAGAAATGGATAGGTACCATGCTGCGTATGAAGCTTCTACTAAGGATAAAGATTTCAACCAAAAGGCTGCTAGGCGGTTCATCGATTTGATAACAACTGGCAGGGATGTTGTCGTTGATAACATCAACGTGTCTACTAAGCGGCGTGCATTTTTCATTACTGAAGCTCGCAAACGTGGTTATAAGGTTGTTGGTGTTTTGTTTCCAATTGATAAGGCTACGCTTTTGATGCGACAGCAGGCCAGACAAGATAAGAACATTCCTGAGAAAGCAGTTCTTAATCACTATAGGTCATTGACCCTTCCCCATCTCGATGACTTTGATGAAGTTTGGGTATTGGATTCTAACCTACCAAAATGAGCGATGAAAAAGCGAAGCTCAAAAAGGCTATTAGAGATTTCAAGGATTGTCCATTTGGAGAATGGCTCGATGGCGACCATTACTCCTTAACGAGATCAAAACCGGAAGATGATATCGAGACTTGGAGACTTCGCAGAAAACTACAAGAATATGATGATTGTCCTCTTGACGCCTTCTTTGATGGCTGGCTATAAATAATGCATGGACAAAATTTTCCTAGAAATCCCTGGTGAACTGCTACTAGGACACATTGAACTGTATGAGAAATCCTCATTCAGAGACCTCGAACAAAACATTGTCCGGGCTTTTCCCACCACTACAAAACGCCACCACGCCACAGACCTAGTTAAGGTTGTTGGACATCAGTACACCGCTTTCCCAGGTGTTAATGCGCTCATGGTTCGTGCCACAACAAGGGGTAGCACTGGTAGAAACTACAATCAAACAATCATGTTTGCCAATATTGACTATTATGACGAGGATGCAGAAGACAACGTCTCATTCAAGGCAACCAACCAGAAAGATTATCACATTACCCCCATTTCAATGGCTAACAATAAGGTTAACGTCCGATGCAATTGTTTGGATTTCTACTATCGATTTGCTCTATGGAACTTTAACGACGGGAGTTTGTTTGGTAGGAAGCCAAAGGCTTATCACAGGGTGACAGACACACGTCCCCCAGTGAACCCACAAAAGGTTCCTGGTGTATGTAAACACTTGTTAAGGTTTGCAGGTAGTTTAGAGCATTCGGGGATGTTGATTACTTAAATTTTACTGAGACGTTAAGCTTTGTTTTAACGGCTTCGAACAGCTCATAAATACAAGAAGGGTAATAAGTTATTGGAGAAATATTGTGCGTCAATCGTTTAAACAAGGAATTGTTCGACAGCAAACGGATGGTGTGGGAAATCCTACATTTCTTGCCGTCTCAGCTGGGAATAAAATTGATCTCATTGCAGCCAACACCCCTACAACGGTTTCTTTCGCACACTGTACCGCTAATTACTCATTAACCGAATTTCTATCAATCACCGGCGCGTGGGGACCTTTTGCAGCTGGTCCAGATGACTTCTACTTGTTTTGGGACATTAATACACGCACAGGTATTCGTACGTTTGGACACACAACAGTAGCTCCAACATTTGGTACAATTAATCCTCCCTCACCAGTCGACGATCTACACTTTTTTAACACTGTTGAAGGAAAGATGAAAGTGTTTGATGCGACAGCTGGTACATTCCTTAATAAGATCCGAGTGTTTGCTGGTGTGTATCGAGGTGGTGCTACATTAGAACCAAATTCAACAGGTTCGCAAGTTGCGATCAGTGGTTCGTTTCTTTCTGGTGAAATTCTCTTTGATGATTCAGGAAGAGGTGTACGAAAAGGTAATGGAGAGTTCTTCACAACCGAAGACCAGTTTATACGTAACGGTGCAATTGCAGAACCACTCCGTCTGGAGTCAAATATTCTCACAGCAGTTGCACAAGAGAATATGGCAGCGTTTTCAGTTGTCGCCTTTTCAGCATTCAATAAAGTCCTACTTGCCGAATATGAGGATGTTGAACAAAAGCTCGTTGGTATAACAACCTCTGATGCGTTACTTGGTGAAGAAGTAAACGTTGTTGCACAAGGATTTCTCCTCAACCCAGCTTTCAATTTTACAACTCCTAACGCAGAATTGTTTGTTGACGAAGGTGCGTTGGTAGAGACTGATCCAAATATTTCCGATCCTATTGGCCATCCAAATCCACGAGTTCCTGTTGCTCGAGTTATTGACCAAAAATCAATTTTCTTCTTGCAAGGCTTAGGTGGTACTGGTCCTCGAGGATTACAAGGTCCTACCTTCACAAATAAAGCAAGCGGAACAGTGATAGGTGTAACAAGACTGACACTTGATCCAGTCGATCTAGCTGATCCAATTGCCGTTGGTGATAATGATTCACGTAATTCAGATGCTCGTGTCCCTTTTGCACACAACCAACCCGCAACATCGATTACAGTGACACCTGCTGGAGACATTTCTTCAGTAAATGCTCAATTAGCGTTTGAGGAATTGGATACTGAAAAGGTAGGAAAGGCTGGTGACATAGGATTTTTCAGTACCACGCCAATATCACAACAAACAACAGTCTCACAAACACCCGCTACCTTTGTAGCGAACTCGTCTGGTATTGCCGATGATACAGCAACGTGGAACGGATACACTGTGGGTGACCTTGTTGCAATCTTACAGGCATATGGTTTACTAAGTTAAGGTTTCTGATCAGCTAACAACTTTCGAATAAGTTTTCTTGCTTCGCTCACCTTTTTACGATCGTAAATATGATGATATCCATCATCATGTATTCGCCATTGGTACCCATGAATTGGAATATAGTACCAAGGGGCAATTGCAGCAACGCTAGCATAAAGAATGTAGTCAACACACGTATTTTTTTGTGGAACCTCAATCAACTCGAATGCCTGTTCCATAACTGATCGCCTCACAACAGCAACTTGGTGAACAGGCATAGGGCATCTTATCATCTTGTCGATATCCCAAGGTCTGTCAGGAATTATCATCTCCTCTATAACGTTTCCGTCTTCATCTATTTTCTGGCTATTCGTATGAGCGCCACCAAGACTGGGATCAGCTTCTAGTATATCAATACAAGCTTGATATGCTCCAGGTAGCACAATATCATCAGGATCAACAAATGTAACATATGGGGCGGATCCTTGCTCATAACCACGCCGACGAGCAGCTCGTGTATTTCCAACTATCCCTCCAAGGTTATGAACGTTAATAGGATGACCCCGAAGTGATTCTTCACACAACTTCCACCAATCTTGGTTTTCGTTAGGAAGGTGCAAAATGTGAACGTCAACTAAGTTTGTCATACGAGTATATACTGTTGAACAAATCAACAGACACAAGTAAGATAAATCAACAACATATTGCATAATAAAAAATAAAAGGAAACAATATGTATACTGTAGAACAGGTTCGGCACGAGCCTCGTCTTATTGACGTTGTCAATGAACTCGAGCTCGATGCTCTTGACAAAGAACTTGAAACCAACTATCCCAGGAAAGTAGTCCGCTTATCTGATGGGCAAACTTTACGCCAAGCTATTAAGGACCGAAGGGGGGCTATAAAGAACAGGGATGCTCGCAAACTGTTACAACAGATTATAGCTGTCAATTCATTAGAAGAATTGAACCAGTTTGAAAAGTCGTCGTCCCTTTGGAATGCTTATGCTGGTAAGATGTTGGTTATTGATGGGAGCACCAACGTACGGGCGGTCCTCGAGAACCACAGAAGAGCTTATCGGTTTAAGAGGGATGTGAAAAAACTAGAGTTGAAAGTTGCTGCTCTTGCTATCTATAATTTGTCTCTTCAGATTCATCCCTTCATGGAAGAACTAATTCATATACATGGCCGAAATCACGGCAATGCTATCCACGACTTGCCTTATATCCATTCAGGATGGGTTAGTATGGAATGTTTTAAGGAAATGGAACAGGACAAAACATATAATCCATCCAAAGAACATTTCCATTCACGACAACAATCTGGTAATACGTTGGTTCGAGAATCGTTACTTAATCCAGGTTACTTAAACAAGCGGTCTCTTTCCGAAATATTGTTAGGATTTGCACAACAGCTACATGCATTTGTGCACGTTCATTTTGTTACTCCTAAAGAAAACAATAAACTGATGAAGCATCAACAAAACGAAAGCCTAAGTTGGCAAGAAGCCTACGGTAAAGAACAAATTATTTTGCTTCCAATTACAGAGGAGGCTGTACGGATTAACAATCCGAATGCCTGTCTCGAACGTCAGTTGTGGAACGAGTTATTTAACCGAATTAAGAATGGTTCCTTGAACAAGTATTTCTGGAATCCATTGCCGATAACACTTGACTAAAAATGCAGCACACATAGGAAAAGCAACACATGCAAAAAATATTTGCAATAGGTCTGTCTAAAACAGGAACCAACTCGCTTGTTGATGCCTTGAAACATTGGGGAATCAATCTACTTCATTACCCATCATATGCAAATATCAACACACCACAAAATGTTGATGGCATGGCTGATATACCAACCGCACGGTTCTATAAAGACTTGGATAGAAAATGTCCTGGTTCGAAGTTTGTCTATATGATTCGTGACAAAGAGGAATGGTTAAACTCATGTGAAAAACACCTCAAGCGCAGACCTCCATCTACACTCGGTAAGTGGGGTAAGGAAAATCGTCTAGCTGTTTATGGAACATTGTACTTCGATCGCGAAAAGTTTTTACAAGTATATGACATGCACGACAGTGATGTGAGAGATTATTTCAAGGATAGAGAGGATGATTTATTAATCATGAATATCTGTGCTGGTGATGGGTGGGACAAGCTAGCTAGCTTTTTAGGTACACCAATAGAGTATACGAATGATGACTTGGTAAAGACACCATTTCCACGGTCTAATGTCGCACCAAAACGGAGACAAATAATTGACGCTGTCTATCCATACGTTAGCGAAGATGATGGCTGGTCACTAAAATATTCACTACGAGCACTTGAAGAAAACTTTCTTGATCTTAGATGTGTTTGGGTTGTAGGGGATAAACCCGACTGGGCAAACGACAACTTGAATATAATTCAAGTACCACGTAATCATGGCAATCTTTCTTGCATGGACTATAGACGTAATCGTGACGTCTGTCATAAGATACTAACTGCAGCGTTAGAGCCAGAAATGACCAAAGAATTTTTATATCTGGCCGATGACCATTATATCCTTGTTCCTTGGACAGTTGATGATTTCTACAGTAGAGATCAGCTAGTTCGGGAGGATCTGACCAGCTGGACAGAAGACCAAAAGCAAGATCTAAATGCGTGGCAGGCAGCGGTTTGGTCTACGTATGATAAGCTAAGGACCGAAGGTCATCGGGGGTGGAGCTACGAGACTCATACACCTAAAGTATTTAACAAAATCGCCCTAGCTGAAATGTTTGCTTTGTTTGGATACCAAGACGGAACGCTAATATGGCACACAGCATACTTCAATATGTTCCCAATTGAGGGACAGGCGAACCTTTCTGAAGAGTCAACTAAGAAAGCTGGATTTTACGAACCTATGAATAAAGAGAACGTCGAAAGCAAGGTCAGAGATGCGATCTTTTTGAACCACGACAATGAAGGATTAAATGAGAATTTGAAAGACGTGATTTCCAGTCTGTTCCCACAAAAATCAAGTTTCGAAAAAGACTAACATAAATATAGATGCGTTGTATAACGCATGTGAGTATGATATACTCTCTAAACGAGAAGAAGAGAAAAACTATTAGAAGAGAATAAGGAGAGAAAAATGAATAGTGAAAAAACCCTCGAAGAACTCCAATCTGCATTTAAGACGCAGGACGGAGGATCAAACCTACCTAACAACTACTACCCTTTTTGGAAGATGGACTATGGCCATTCTGCGACAATCCGTTTGTTGCCTGACCTAAATCCAGACAACCCAATGGGATTCCTAGTAGAGAAGCGAATGCACAACCTTGAGATCGCAGGTGAACGTAAGTCTGTACCTTGTTTGACAATGTACGAAGAAGATTGCCCAATCTGTAAGGTGTCTTCCTCATACTACAAGCAAAAGAATGAAGATCTCGGCAAGAAGTACTGGAGAAAGAAGCAGTACATTGCTCAGGCATTGATTCTTGAGGATCCACTTCCATTGATGGAAGGCGAAGAGAGCCGTCTTGGCACGGTTGGCTTCTTTGGATTTGGTTGGAGCATTTTTTCAATCTTTAAGGATGCCATTCAAAGTGGTGAATTCGACACCATTCCTTATGCTTTCACCGGTGGAACAAACTTCATCATTAAGAAGCAGAAGAAAATTGGTCCTGGAGGAAAGGAATATCCAGATTACACCTTGAGCAAGTTTGCAAGAAAGGAAACTGATATTAGTGCTGAGGTAATCTCACTAATTGAAGACCAGTTGGTCGATCTTTCAACACTTCTACCAGCTAATCCTGGATTGGCAAAGGTAGAAGGAATGCTTGAAGCAGAAATGTCTGGTGGTTCAGTTCCTACTGACGGTGAGACTGTCACATCTGTGGCTGCGACTGCTAGTGAGGCTGCCCAGGCTATTGAAACTCCAACTACTAAGTCAGCTGTTGCTGATGCAGAAGTAGACGACGTACTCGAAGCGATTCGCGCACGTAAGGCAAGCCGAACGGCTTAATGGTATATGGGGTAGGTTCCTACCCCACTTCCATTTCTAATAAGGAGATTTCAATGAAATTCTTAGACCAATTTACTAAGGACCTGAAGCGATCGGGTCTAGAAGTAGGAGCTTCACAGCCACCTCGTTACTGGTTGTCATCTGGTAACTACGCTCTAAACAAAATCATTTCTGGTAGCTTCCTTAGAGCTATCCCACAAGGTCGTATCCAATGTTTCGCAGGAAATTCAGGATCAGGAAAAAGCTATCTTGCCTGTAGTGCAATGCGGGAAGCACAACAAGAAGATGTCCACCTAGTTGTCCTTGATTCAGAAAATGCACTTGATGACGATTTTGTATCAAAGGTTGGTGTTGACACAGGGACTGGTTATTCTTATATTCCAGTCGACACAATTCCTCAAGCGAAGAAAGTTGTTTCCAAATTTATCACTGGGTTCAAAAAAGAATATGGTGATGACGACCCAGAAGCACCAAAAGTGTTGTTCGTGATTGACAGTTTGGACATGTTAATGACCAAAACTGAACTAGAACATTTTCGGGAAGGAGAAACAAAAGGCGATCATGGACAAAGAAACAAACAGCTTAAAGCAATGCTTCGTGAATTTGTTCAAGCCGTTAAGCGCCCAAATATCTCAATGATTGTCACATCACAGGTTTACAGAAATCAAGATCTGACGAACGGCGAAGGTACGTGGATTGTCAGTGATGCGATCAAGTATTCATTGTCGCAGATTGTTTTGTTGACCAAACTGAAACTAAGAGAAACGGGTTCTCGTGAAGTGCACGGTATTCGTATGAAGTGTGAAGGCTACAAGACACGATTTGCTCAACCATATCAAACAGTAACAATTGAGGTTCCATATAACACTGGAATGGATCCATTCAATGGACTGCTTGATGTTGCTGTTGAAATGGGAATCGTTGACAAGAGAGGATCACGCTATGCTCTTCCAGGGCACGACAAAACTTGGTATTCAAAAAACTTTAGTCAATACGCCGTAGATGTGCTAACGCAATGTGAGTCAAAACGCGATAAATTCTTGGAAGTATTGCTGAAAGAGGGGGAGGAAGCAGATATGACCCCACAAATGACCGCACAAAAGCGTAGAAAGGCAAAGGTTGATGAGGTATAGTATACCACATGAGCGAATATACATTTGCTTGGGCTTTTCTTGTTGATACTGATGGCAAAGCTTGGGTAGGGAATTTTGAAAGAGAGCTATGTGCTTACTGCACAGGTTTGGTTGGTGGATGTGAAAAAGGAGAGGAAGAAGCTTATCTTTTTCAGTGTGACTTTGGCTTAGAAAGCGATGAAGAGAGCCCATTTTTCGAAAAAGTTAATTGTTATGTTATGGATGATACCGGATGTGGTCGACCAGCGGCAATCTGGAGATCCCCAGGGGATAAGAGATACGCAGCTGTAGCTATTTTCTTTTACGAAAAGCCAACAGACGAACTAATCTCCATTATAAAAGAGAGAGCATACAAGTTCGCTGAAGAACGACCAGATCGAAAAAAATATGAAGCGGAGAAGATTGAAAAGATCAACATCACTGGATTTCGCCTTATTGAACAAACAGTGACTGAGAAAGAGAGTGTAGTTTAATGGCAGAGCTAACAGAAATTGAAGTTCCGACTTGGTGGTCAAGGGGTGGCGGAATGATGGTCCGTCGTGATGCATTGTCTGAAAACCATCCGGAACATACGTACAATTACATCGTACGTGAGTATGGTGTAGATCCCGAAGACTATGGAATTACGATCCGCAGATGTCCTCACTGCAAGGAGAAGTTACCACCTCGTGCCTGATATCAAACAAATAAAAACTTTTGGGAATGCTCAAGAGTTGATGCGTAAGAATATGCTCGTTAAGCACTACGCAGGTAGCCATGCTTACGGCACCGCTCTTCCTACGTCTGATGTTGACTTTCGTGGTATCTTTTGTGCAGAACCAGTTAACGTACGCACACCATTCTTTAAGGTAGAAGAAGTTTCTGATACAGATGAGGAGGACACAAAGTTTTATGAACTCGCTCATTTTGCAAAATTGTGTGTTGACTGTAACCCAAACATCATTGAAACATTGTGGGTTGATAAGAAAGATATCACTTTCTCCACACCAGCCTATGAGCTTCTCCGCACCAATCGTTACTCAATGCTATCATCTAAGATTGCATTCACAACCAGTGGCTATGCACTTGCTCAATTGAAACGCATCAAAGGGCACAATAAGTGGATTAACAATCCTCAACCAAAAGAACCACCACAACCAAAAGATTTTATTACCATGGTGCAATACTTTGGTGAGGACAAGATGTTGAAGTTGGACCTTCCAATGTGGAGAAATTGCTCCCGTCTTGTGCATTACGGTAATGAAATTTATGGAGTGTATACCAGCCCACACCATCAACTGTACGATGACAAGGGCAACTTGAATGTTACACGTCAGCTCGAAGGGAAGATAGACGATGAAGTGGTTGCTCGTGAAATTCTTAGTAATCCAATAATGATTGTAAAGTGGAACAAAGACGAGTACAAATTGGCGAAAGAAAAACACAAACAATACTGGACATGGAAGAGAAACCGCAACAAAACTCGTGGTAATTTAGAGGAAAAATTTGGTTATGATACCAAACATGCTATGCACCTTGTTAGATTACTTCGTATGGGAGCAGAAGCTCTTACAGAAGGTAAGATAATTGTCAAGCGACCCGACGCCGAAGAGTTGCTTGCTATTCGCAATGGAGCCTGGACATATGAAGAAGTTGTTAAATATGCCGAGGACATGGACACGAAAGTCCGCGAAGAGTTGTATCACAAAACTTGTTTGCCTAAGACAGTGAGCTTGAAAAGAGTGGCTGAACTAGTTATGGAGGTGCAAGATTTGGTGTGGGACAATGCTTAGTTGGTTCAAACGAAAAGAGATACCTATGGATATAACAGACCTATTTAAACACCGCGAAGAACGCTTTAAAGAGGATACAGATAATATTCTTGGTGCTCTCACGCTTATACTTGATGGCATCTGTGAATTCGTGGGAGTAAAAAGGGACGACATAGCAATCGATCGGGTGACGTTAATAAAGACCGAAGAGATTGGGTTTGTCGTTCTCATTACACTTAGTGTACCAATTAACCCCGAAGACATTCCACCCGAAATAAACAAAGAAGGGCTTGTGGGAGAGCTAAGACATCTTGTATCAATTGGTGTTCCGGTTGATATGGCTAACGCAACAAAAGACGAAACTATCGAATACCTCAAGGAATCGAAAAAGCGACAAGAACAAGGGCTTCCAGCAACCGAAGGTCTAGAGATAGCTCAGGCTATGGCTGAAAAGAATGAGGAGACTGTACATTGAGCATTATCGTAGATGCTGGTGTCAAGTTTGAGAGACTACCGCAAGTTCTTGAAACTTATCAGAATGATCTTGATAGTGTTGAAGCCAATCTTACACTCAAAAGTAAGAAACTCGAGCATGCCAACGTTGAACAGCCTGCTTGGTTAAGCTACTATGATGAGCGAAGAATCGAACTTCGCACACTTGTAAAATATTTGGAAACCAAAGTAGCTGCAAAGCGTGGCAAGTTGTGGATTCACTTCACCGAAGTTTATACTCGCGAGTTAGGTCCTCGAGACAAAGACCAATACATTAACGCCGATGAGAAATATGTTGAAATACATGAATTGTTTCTCGAGGTCGAAGAACTATACAAAAAATATGACTCAGTAGTGGAAGCATTTAAAGCAAGAGGATTCGCTCTACGAAATATTACAGAGATTCGAGTCCATAGCTTAGAAGATGCTGTAATATAGAGTGAACAGACCTGCAAAAATAACAATAACAAACGAAGTAAATTGTATTGTCACAGGACTCCTTCCAGATCACATCGATTACTTCTACGAAGCATATGGTAAGTATGCTCCGAACTACTTCTTCCAGAAGCGATTCACGCTTGGTAAATGGGACGGGAAGATTCGTTATTTTTATAAGAAAGGCAACACTTTTGTTTATCTTCTTGATGAAATAGTACCTAAGCTATATGCGTTTGGTTATAAGGTCAATCTCGTTGACCAACGAACTGGTGGTTTTGTTGAAATTCCTCAGATCGACAAAACGTACATTAGTCACATTATCAATCTCAAGACTGGTAAACCATATGAACTTCGCTATTACCAAGTCGATTCTATTAACGCTTCCACACAAGTAGGACACGGAATTTCAATTGTGGGAACTGGTGGTGGAAAAACATTTACCACTGCTGTCCTCGCTGACTTGTACTCCAAAGCTGGACTAAAACCAATCGTTATAGTACCAAATACTAGCTTAATCCTTCAAACAATTAATGATGGATTTGAAGAGTTAGAAATGGACGTGGGCGAATACAGTGGTGATAGAAAAGATATAAACCACAAAAGCGTTGTTTCTACGTGGCAGGCACTACAACACAATCCAGAAATAATGAGGCAATTTGATGTAGTGATTGTTGATGAATGTCACGGTCTAAAAGGACATGTGCTAACTAAATTGTTGAACGAATATGGTAGCCACATTGCTTACAGATTTGGTTGCACTGGTACTCTACCTAAACCAGAAGCTGATGCAATGGCTGTACGAATTGCTATCGGTGACGTAGTACACACGAAGCCATCTCACGAACTAATAGAAGAAGGGTATCTAGCGAAGTTGCATATTAGCGTAATGCAGTTAGACGAACCATTCAAAGGACCGTATGAGGAATGGAAACTGGCGAATCTAGGTGTTAAGATGACGTACACGAGGTTTAAAGATTCATATTTTCCAACTTACAAAGCAGAAAAGTCGTATCTTCAATTGAAAAAGGAGCGGCTGCAGTGGATAGCCGACCTGGTAGACACAAGACGAAACATGAAGAAGGGCAACGTTATTGGTCTTGTTACAAGTATTGCTTTTGGGAAACGTTTACAAAAATTGATCCCTAATTCAAAATTCGTGTACGGTAAAGACAAGGCTAAGATAAGAAAGCAAGTTTATGATTTATTTGAAGAGCACAGCGATCTTGTAGTAATAGCAACTGCTCAAATCGCTGGTGTTGGTATCAGTATTGATCGTATCTTCAATATGTTTCTAATTGATATTGGACAATCATTTATCAGAACAATCCAAGCAATAGGAAGAGGACTTCGCAAAGGGGCCGATAAAGACCATGTGGATGTTATCGATGTATGTAGTGACTTAAAGTACTCAAAACGACACTTACGTGAGCGGAAAAAATACTACAAGGAAGCAAAGTACCCATTCAAGGTTCATAAGATTGACTATGCGGCCTAGGCGGAGTATAATAACTGGTTAACAAAGGTACAACAATGTTAGTATTCAATGATAATTCAGAACCACTGATTCTTGACAACATTCACGTTCCAACTGCTGCTGATCACATTTGGGTCCTCGATCTTAACATAATGGACTACACATTGGCTCCACTTTTGGTACTGGAAGAGCATTGTGGTCAAGCAATTACCATTTGTATCCTTGGGTTTGAATTCACTTTGCCGTCGAATTGGAACTTATTGGTGTATGATGAAGAAACGTACCAACTAGATGTTGTTGCGATTAAAGATTTGGCCGGAAAAGAGTTCACAGCAGCAGTTGCTGGGCCAAAGTTAAACACAATTTACCCTGGTAAGATAATTGTAACAGATTACCACCCATATTTCTGTGATGTTGCCCCTGCTTTAACTAAGCATCAGATGTTATGTTACCCTATTGGACCCGAGATATGGGTTAATACCGCCCCCAGTGACGGATACAATAAATATCTAAAGGAAAGATACGTCGGAGACTTGATATAATGAAGGACCTTATCAAACGTGCGCGTAAATATATTCAGAATCTTCCGGGTATGCCAGAACAACTGGGGGGCAACGTGACACTATATGATCCAAACGCAAAGATTTCACCACATTTCAAAATGTATGAAGTTGCGCGATCGCAACTTGCTACTCGTAACAATATCGACAACACTCCATCAGTTGAAGTGTTGGAGCGGGCGAAGCTAACAGCAGAACATCTGTTGGAACCGATTCGTATCCACTTTGGTATTCCATTTGTTCCCAATTCTTGGTATCGCGGTGAGGATGTCGAGAGAAAGCTTTGTTGGAATTCATTTAAGAGTTGGGCCAGAAAGCGTAAGTTGGCAATCAACGAAGAATCGTGGGAAAAATACTTCGCACGAAAAAGCCACCCAAGAGGGGAGGCAGTTGATATCGAAATTCCAGGTATCAGTAACGACGATTTATACCAGTGGGTGAAAGACAATATTCTTGAGTTCGACCAATTAATTCGTGAGTTTCCGAAACCAGGAGATCCGAAATCTGGTTGGGTTCATGTAAGTTATAGAAAGGGCGACAACCGCAAACAAGTGTTTACTATTGGATAGGAGATAACAATGTCATTAGACGAACAACTACAACAAAAAATTAACGAGTATGGAGACCAGCCTGATATTGGGGGTGTTCCCACAGAAGATATTTCATTTGACGAATTCGAAGCTTGGCTTAAGGGATTCGTGCAAGGTAAAGGATACAAACTTCCTAACTGGGACGATTGGGATGTCATTATGGCTACTGTCGACAACGTGTTCTGGTTCAGTATAGACGGGGTTGGTAGTGTTAAAATGTCTGATCTTGAGCAGAAAGAAGAACTTACCGTTGGTGAATTCCAAATTTGGCTAAAGGCACTATGGCTTGGTCAAAAGACAATAGCCAAACAACTTCCTGGTGTTGAAGAGTGGAAAAATATCAAAGCTATGATGAGCAAAGTCGTTGTGGAAGAGATTGAAGAGCTTAAGCCGATCATTCAACCAGTTGACCATGACTTTCTAAAAGAAATCATTGATGATAACTTTTTTGAAAAGTACTACAATAAAAAGTGGGAATATCAACCTCCAACACAACCATATTATACTCCACAGCCAATATGGTTTGCTCCAACAACTACAACACCAACAATAGTTCCAACACCAACAATTTGGTGTAGCGGCGACACCGATAATTACGTAGCTCCATCATATACAACTGTTAGTGTTGATGGTGGTGCTGGTGGTGGTGCTGGCGCTGCTGGCGGTGGTGCTAACGGAATTGCAACTAGTGGTGGCTTTGTGGTAACCAACAGCATTAGCAATGTATCCGGTGGTTCAACCACTTTTACAATTACAAGTGGAGCAAATTCTGCACTCGATGGAATGAATGTAGCTCATATCAACGGAAGACCGGTACCACAATACACATAATACATAAGAGATAAAAATGACAGAAGAAAGCAAGCAAACTGTAGGGCAGTTTAAGGCTTGGGTTGAAGGTGTCGAAGAGATGCAAAAGGATGACTGGCATCCGTCTAAAGATCAGTGGAAAAAGATTCGCGCTAAGATTGACGAATTAATTGATCAACCGACCATTGCTACAGTCACACGTAGAGTTGAGCACCCTACAACACTACCTACAATAACCATGCCAGCAGTAGTTATCCCGTCGGATAGTGTACAGATCGTTGATACTGGTGTCGATGAGAGCACCCCAATTCCAACCACATCCGCATTAACTACGGAAACAATTGGTACAGATGGCAAATCAGCCGTAAAGTCAAAAACACCTGACATCGATACTTCTGACAAAGACTATTCATCACCATTTGCGTAATGAAAACAACGTTAGTGGAGCGAGATTTGTGGTATGATGGAGATTCATCGTTCGATGAATCTGCATTGATAGATGTCATTCGATTAGGAAAACTTCCTGAAGGTCATTACGTCCGTACGCTATCGGACGAAGTAAAAAAGTTCAATAGACTTGTTCCACGAGGAGAACAGCTGACTGTAAAGACCTCGTGCCACGACTTGGATCTTTCCTGGAATCTATCAGAAACGATTATGAACCTTGACGTCGAAGAATACCTTGCCTACAGACTTACAGTCCTGCATTTACCTGTTGATGAACACAATAGTGGGATATTTCGTATAGTAGATGAACTACAATTATACAAGAAATTGAACTTATTTCCTGTTCTCCGCGCAATAATTCACGTTATATATACCCTTGAGCAAAACAAAATAGTATGGGGCGTAGGCAGAGGAAGCTGCGTTTCGTCGTATGTTTTGTACTTGATCGGCGTTCATGATGTCGACAGTATGCGATATGGCCTCAACATAACGGATTTCCTTAGAGCATAAATAAGATGTATGAATATAATAACCAGAGAACAAGTAATTCTTGCTAGCGAGAATTCAAGAAAAGGATGTAAAGATCCTGAGGAGTTTTATAAAAATGCCACATCATGTTAGGACAGCACGTGGAAAAATTATAGATTTTGACCTAATGAAGGTTAAAACACAAATTGCTTCAGCACCAAAGCCAGTGGCTGTTCAAAATCGTGAAAACTTCATCGACCGAAAGCTGCGCCGTAAGCTCAGAAAAGCCCAAAGGGAAGCGGCCGTTAAGAAAGCTGCAGCAAATAAGCCTATTGATGTTGGTAATGACATTGTAAAAAGTGCGCCAGCCGCCCCAGTTCAGAAAAAATCAATAAGGCGAAGAGTACGAAGAAAGTAAGTTATGCTTAAACCTATCCACGACGCAATCTTGTTCACATTCGTTGATCCAATCAAAGGGATAATGTTTATTGAGCAAACAGTTTCAGGTATTTTTCTTGGCCAAAGCCATACAAAAACATCACAAACAGCCCGGTGGGCTAAAGTCCTAGCGGTTGGACCAAAAGTCGATAATTGTGACGCTGGCGATACTATCCTTATTGAACCTTTGATGTGGACACACGGATTTAATTTTCAGGATGTCAAAATCTGGAAAACAGATGCTAGCAAAATACTTGCGGTAATGGAAGCCTAATATGTTTGCGTTAATACTACTACTAACAACTCTTGCTGTTGCAGGATCCGCTGCTGGATTCAGTATCTACGGCCTAGCAAACATCTTTGGAGGTGCATTTCTATCAGTCATCTTTATGGGTAGTGCACTAGAAGCTGGTAAGCTTGTCGCAGCCTCATACTTATATCGCTATTGGCACGAAGTGAAGTTGTGGCTGAAATTATACTTCATGATCGCAATTTTTGTTTTGATGGTCATTACGTCAACTGGTATCTTTGGATACCTGAGCTCAGCCTATCAGCAAGATACGTTGCAGCTGAAAGAACTTCAAGTACAGATTGACTTATTGAAAGACGAGAAAGGAGAACTAACAGTTCGCAAAGATTTCATTGATGCGGATATTGCTAGTCTTCCAAACAACTACATCACAGCTCGCCAACGTTTGTTGGGGCCTAAGGGATATGGGCCAGAACTTACAGTAATCAAAGTTCGCGTTCCAGAGATTACAAAAGAACTTCACGTACTACAACAGAGGATGGTTGCGAAAAAGGTTCACACCGGACCAATTGCATACATCGCTGAAGCATTTAGTGTCAAAATTGATGATGCAACAAAATGGATTATCATACTGCTGATCATTGTATTTGACCCTCTTGCAGTTGCGCTTACCCTTGCTACAAATGCTGTGTTTCTTGACGGCAAGAGACGTAAGGCACTGAAGAAAGAACAAGAGCAAGGCCCTGTCTACAACCCACCAAGTGTAAGTAAAGACTTTTCCGGCATTGGAACTATTCCGACGATTAAAGAGGATGAGGTTGTTAGCATACCAACCGTCATTATAAGTAACCCACCACTAGCTAAAGGTGAATTTAAAGTTGTTGTAGAACCAGAACCAACAATCAATACGGTTGAAGAGTTGGAAGAAACTTTTGAAGAACCTAAGACACAGAAAGAATTAACCTCCGAAGAAACAGAACAAGATGGTGCAATAGAAAAGAAACTCGATGAACGGAATCATCTACCGTTCACTCAACCCAATGCCCAGTCTGCTAAAAGAAAGATCGCCGAAGAAAATGCTGAAAAGCTTCCCTCTAAAAATGACATGACAGGTAGACATCGTTGGGTTCCAGATGCAAAGAACCCTAACAAAAGCGAATGGGTTAAGGATTCAATCAAGAAACCCGAATAGTTGATTTGTTCACGCAATAATGTATAATTGTCTTCATAGTAGGAGACAAATATAAGAATGAAATCGCTTGATAAACTTTGGGTCGAGAAATATCGACCAAAGACTCTTGACAACTACATTTTTCAGAACGCTGCACAGAAACAAACCTTTGAAAAGATGATCGCAAGTGGGAGCATTCCACATCTGCTATTTTCTGGTGTACAAGGTTCTGGGAAGACAACACTCGCCAAAATCCTAATCGATGGAATGGACGTTACTGATACTGATGTAATGCAGATCAACGCGTCTGATGAAAACTCTGTTGATGTAATTCGCGAAAAAATCAAGAGCTTTGTAATTACATATGCGATGGGTACATTCAAGATTATTCTACTTGAAGAAGCAGATCGAATGACGCTGCAAGGTCAAGATGCATTGCGTAACTTGATGGAAGAATATGCCGATGCTGCACGATTCATTCTTACGTGTAACTATGAGAACCGTATCACTCCTCCTATCCAATCTCGATGTCAACATTTTCGTTTCAAAGCAAGCGACAAAGATGACATTGCTGAATACATAGTTAAGATCCTAGCAGCAGAACAAATCAAATTCGATCTTGATTTGATTGACATCTATATTTCTGCTGGTTATCCTGACGTTCGCAAGATTGTTAACATGTTACAGCAAAACTCGATCGACAATACACTGCAGCAACCACAATCAGAAGGCGAAGTTGGCGATTACAAGTTCGAGCTACTTGATTTTATTTCACAAGACAAATGGCTCGATGCTCGTAAGCTAGTATGCGCTAGTGTAATTGCAGAGGAGTGGGAAGAAGTGTACAGATTCTTGTACGAGAACTTACATAAGAGCCCAAAGTTTTCTAATCGAAGTAATTGGGAAAAAGGCATAGTGATTATTGCAGATCACTTATACAAACATGGCATTGTTGCAGATCCAGAAATTAACGCTGCCTCGATGTTCATAAAATTCACACAGGTATAATAAAAATGAGAGCAATAGAAAAATTAATAGAAAGAGAACAAGAGGACTTTGGTCGCACACTTTTTGATACAATCACAAAGGAAGTTGCACACAATCCGTACGATGCTGTTGACCAACAGAATCCCTCGAACATGAACATTGTTTCTGATAGTAGCGGTCTGATGACAGTTGATGTCCAACACTCTGAATTACAATGGACCTCATCACCAACAGCTGGAAACATTGATTTTATTGCTGGAACCGATGGTGAAGTTACATTCATCACAGACGATCTTTCGATCAAGCTGACTGAGATTGTTGCTCTAAAAGAAGAGATTAATCAACTCCGAGGACAGGTTCTTACGCTATTAGGAGAAGAGTTCGACCGAAAGGTGTTACCAAACGCCGCACCCATAACCGTCAATCCTGATTTTGATCGCGCTCGCTCATTGGTGATACTATAATGGATTCATTTCTTCCAAACGAAGGAGATACATTTTACTCAACACATGGATTGCATGTTTGGGATGGGACCAATTGGATATTAGTTCATCCATATGAAAACAACCCCGAACCATTATTTAGCCACCTAGAGGCTTGGGAAAGAGGAAAGTCGGTGTTGGAGGACTAATGCCAAGACAAAGAAGAAAACCAAAGAACGAAGCGCCAGAGCAAGCAAAAGTTCGCCAGCAGTTGGAAAAAGTAGCTAACCATGCCCCACGAAGCGACAAGACTTCATGGAACAGGAAAAACGAAAACATGGGTAAGTTGCTTAAGAAGATTCACCCCTTTGAACAATCCATACTAGGTATCCGCAAACGCATGATACCAATTTATGACGATATTGCTGTTTTGCGTGAGGAGATGGTTAGAACGTGTGTTCACCCTTACGACTTGTTGGTACACAAGGAAGATCATATCGTCTGTAAATTCTGTAATTCAAAAATTTCTATACCTAAGACAAAGTAATGGCAGCAAAGAAATACAAATTGGATGTGTTTCGAGTTCTTAAACATACAGATAAGAAAGACATCCACTTCTTTAGTAAATTAACAGAGGAAGAAAAGAAAGCATATCAACCTTTGGTTGTTGCTCGGTGGCTGAGTGGAACAAAGGACATTAGACAGATTGTATTCTTAAATGAATTGGTCAATCGATTCACGTTTGCAATTCCTAATCACAAAGAATTGTTGTACAAGTTAATGACGATATGTACTACTGGTAAACCTAGAAAATACTTTTGGAATAAGACACAATCAAAAAGATCTTCGTCGACACCAACTGTAGCATCAGTAATAAGTGAATACTTTGGCTACAATTCATCAAAAGCAATTGACGCTCTTCCGATGTTGAGCAATGCTGATATCTTATCTTGTGCCGAGCAATTAGGTCGACAGAAAGAAGAGATAACAAAAATCAAGAAAGAACTGAAAACACGATGACAAAGCAAGTTGCAAGCAGATATGAATGTAAGTATTGCCATCAGGCGTTTGAGCGTGAGACAAACTATATGCGCCATCATTGTGACTTGATGAAGCGTCACGAGGAGATAGTAACACCAGTTGGACAAGCTGCGTACCAACACTACAGCGACTGGATGGAAGTATATAAGCGAATGGCTCCGCCTCTCGACACGTTTCTTAGCTCTCGATTCTATAAGTCATTCATCAAATTTGCAAAGTATGTAATCGAATTGAATATTCCCGAAACAAGCGTATTCATTAGATTGATGCACGAGAGAGACATATCACCAACAATCTGGACAAATGATCAGGTGTATGCTCTGTATCTTGAGTATCTTGACCACAAATTAACCCCGATGGGGCAAGCGAAGATCACAGTTAATACACTGTTCAAATTAGCTGATGAACGGGAGTGCAATGTTGAAGAGTTCTTTACAACATATCACCCCAATGAAGTTCTACAACTGCTTCGTGAACGCAGACTCTCACCATGGATCCTGCTTTTTAGCACACAATTCCAGGTAATGTTAAAACGGTGCTCGGAAGAACAGCGAGCATTATTTGAAGCATTAATCAGACCCCACTACTGGCGTTATAAGTTTGAGAAGAACCCAAAGTACGTCGAACTGATGAAAAAGTACGTTGAGGAATTGAATATATAATCCTGCCATAAATACCTTGAATAAACCATAATCCATAGGTAGAACAAGGGAAAATGTCTGTAAACTATATTATTGATTTTTCGGATCCAGCAATCCTTTCCTTCGTTATCGGTCCCGGTACCGTTGACAATAGCACCTCTCTACAATTATTTGGACAGGGGGCGTTTAATTACGGTGAAGGGTCAAACGAAAATTTCCTACACTTACTGGAGAATTTCGCGCACACCATTGCGCCAATCAACCCGATTGTAGGCCAACTCTGGTACGACAAAACCCAAGGGATCTTTAAGTTTTTTGACGGAACTAATTTTGTCAGCACTGGTAGCGTGTTCGTTGGAATGACTGCGCCAACTGGACCAAATCCAACTGGTCAGCTCTGGTACGACACGAGTATCCCACAACTCAAAGTCTTTGACGGTGCGATTTTTATTTCGGTAGCAGACAGATACGTATTAAAGGCTGGCGACGCAATGGATGCAGGTGCCAACCTTACTTTTTCGGCTACTGGTGAAGTTCTTGGTCTTCCAGCAGTTCCTTCAGGTGACGATGCCGCTGCAAGTAAACTGTACATTGATAACAACAGCTTGCCGGTAACAAGTGGCACAACTACCGTTGTTGACTTTGTGATTATTGACACGGATACCACCACAGTAAAGAATGCTACTGAGAACTATGGATTTGTTGTTGACACTGTTGGTAATACCGATGCTGGTGGGATATTCATTCAATCCGGTGACACTGCTGGTGATAACCAATTTGCCATTAAGGCTGAAAACAGTGCAGGTGGACTACGATTTAGTGTTAAAGCTGACTCCGGTGACACTGTAATTGCTGGCGACCTAAGCGTAAACGCAGGTGTCACAGTTACAAACGACCTTGCGGCCAGTGCTGGTTCGTTTACGGACAACGTTACAGCGACGACGCCACCAAGTGCTGGAGATCACCTTACAAACAAAACTTACGTCGATGGACAGGTTTTTGTGCTCCCAGCGGGCGTCGTGGTTCCATTCGCAGCGTTTGCCGCCCCAACTGGTTGGCTAGAGTGTGATGGGAGTGCGGTCTCTCGTACAGTATTTGCTACTTTGTTTGCTGTGCTTGGGGAGGCCTACGGTAATGGTGATGGCTCAACTACGTTCAACTTACCGGATTACAGAGGAGAATTTTTACGAGGTTTTGATAATACTGCTGGTAATGACCCAAATGCTGGATCGAGAACAGATCGAGGCGATGGAACCACCGGCGACGAAGTTGGTACAAAACAGTTGGATGAGTTCGAATCACACACCCACAGTAATGTGGGATTTAATAATTTTCTATTCGTGGGTGCTTATCCAGGGTTTACCGGCAGTGGTGATGCTTATTCGCAAATTCCTTCCGGTGCTTCTGGAGGTAGCGAAACACGACCACGCAACGTTAATGTAATGTATATTATTTTTGCTGGATAAAAGGAAAAAATATGACAACAACACTTGATAGGGCTAATCTATTCTCACAACAATATGTTGTGACATTTAATGATCTGGTAGGAACCTTAGGAACCTATCGGGTCGGTAATATTGAAATGAAATCAATTGATTATTTCGGACCTGATATGGCTGCTATGGCAACCGTAGTAATAGATCACGAAGCAAAAAGTGATTTTGCTAAGCGTCCTGCAAAACAACGTGGTACACTTAGCTTCAATCAAATCTCAGAAACACGTGGTGTTGTTGGACTATTTTATGATGCTAATAGAAAGCTAATAGCTATTATGTATAAATGGGTATAAAGGGGTAATATGACTGTAAACTATATTATTGATTTTTCGGATCCTGGAGTACCCTCATTCGTCATTGGTCCAGGACAGACAAATAATGACTTCAGTATCAAACTGTATGGGCAAGGCGCGACTAATTACGGCGAAGGTATCAACGAAAACCTTCTACACATGCTGGAAAACTTCGCACATACAATTGCACCAATAAATCCAACTTTAGGCCAATTTTGGTACGATAAAGGCGAAGGAATATTCAAGTTTTTCAACGGTACTGACTTTGTCAGTGCTGGTAGCGTATTTGTTAGCGCTGGTACACCACCATCAGCACCCAACGCAATTGGCCAGCTTTGGTTTGACACAGTAGTTCCGCAGCTAAAGGTTTTCAACGGTGCAACATTTGTATCTGTAGCTGACCGATATGTGTTGAAGAGTGGCGACACGATGACAGGCGCTTTGATTCTTAATACAAACGTCCCAATTGCTGACTTACAAGCTGCTTCAAAGTTATATGTTGATAACAATAGTCTCCCTGTTACTAGTGGTACAACAACCGTTACCAGTTTCGTAATTGTTGATACTGATACAGGTACGTCGGTTGGGGGTAACGATTACGCATTTGTTATCGATAGTCTCGGTAATAGTGATCTTGGTGGATTACTAATTGACTCTGGTGACACGGATAGTAGCCAATTTGCAATTCGGATACGAAATAGTGCTTCGGCTACGTTGTTCAGTGTTTTGTCCCACACTACACCCGCCAGTGCAAGTGCTGTATTTTCTGGTAACGTTTCTTCAAATCCAGCACCAACTGTTGGTGACCATTTGACAAACAAAACTTATGTTGATGGTGAGATTGCCGGTGTCACGGGTAGCTTTGCTGAGATCAACCCCACATCACCACAAGATGGTGATATTCAAGTCTTAGCTGGACCAATTATCTCAATTCGTGGTGATGGTGTTTGGAATCAAGTGTTCCCAGCAGTTTGGAGTTAATGTATAATAGTCCGTAATGAAGAAAAAGAGAATTTATGGTAAATGATTTCATGTGCTACCTTAAAACCACCGATACATGTCAATTGAATTGTAGACATTGTTTTACCAATGGAAGTAATGGGAAGAAAGGATTTTTTAACGTCGAAAAGACAATTGATTTCTTTCATAGGCTCCACACTTACAATCCTAATTATGACTATGGGAACATTGCGTTTCACGGTGGTGAGCCAATGTTGGCTCCCGTACCAATGATGCGAGAGGTTTGGGATGGATGTAAAGATTTGTGGCCAAACTTGTGGTGGTCAGTACAAACAAACCTTACTTACCCACTAACGGATGAGAAGAGAGAATTCTTAAAGGACATTTGTACAAGTGGTTTTGGAACATCGTGGGATAAAAACATTCGGTGGACAGAACAAGAACAAATATCATTGTGGGAACGCAATGTTAGAACGATAATAGATGAAGACAAGCATGACCTAACAGTTATGGTTTGTATCACCGCTGACGTTGTAGAGATGGAGCCAATTGAAATCATTGACTACATTGCTAACTTAGGTGTAAAGCACGTAAACTTCGAGCGACTAACACCAAATGGCAATGCGTTGATGTTTCCGAAGCTGTTCGCAAGAAATGCGGACATGGATAAGTGGTTCCTAAAGATGTGGGAACAGACAGTTGAACATAAAGCATATGAATACATAGACAATATGTTCTTTGATTCTATTCTAACGTCATTTGTGTACAACACTCATGCTGGTTGCAGATGTAGACAGTGTGAGCAGAAGATTTTGACAATCAACGCAGATGGAAGAATTGGTGGTTGTCCAAATTCAGCTGTAGAAAATACATTTGGCACAATCGATGACGATATCCACACACTATTAAATAGTGAAGGAAGAATGTGTAACATTCAAGCTGAGGCAATTAGGCCGCCAGGATGTTGGACATGTAACGTGTTCGACATTTGTAATGGCGACTGCCATCAACTTGCATGGGAAGGACCAGTTTGTCCTGCACCAAAAAGTTTAATGCAAGAGCTAAAATATAACCAAGACGTCCCCCTGTTCAAGGATGTGCTAGACGGGTTTAGAGGACAAGAATAAAATGGCAATAGTAGTAAATGACGACACGGTAAAAGCAGATGTATCAGCTGAAGTTGATGCGGAGATTAATACCGAAGCGGAGGCTGCTACGGTTTGGTTTGAGCCAGGTAGTTTACCTTCATTTATTGATACATCAAAAACAGACGTATTAAGTAACCCCTTAACAAGCACATTGCCTGGTGGGGTGACAACGGCTATTGCATCAGAAGTTACTGATCTGATCGCCGATAACGCTCTCCAATCTACGAGATTTCGACGAGCACATGCAGGCCGAATTGGTGGGCCCGATCATGGGATTAATGTAACAGCATTAACGTCAGCCTTTGAACTTAACTTTGCTGAATTTGGTACAATTGGAGCTGATTTTAATATTGAAGCCGGCGATAATATCGATGCTTCAAATATTATTGCTGCAGCCGCGTCGATAGCTGCCCTGTTGGTTACACATAGAACGGCATCATCTGTTATCGACGTACAAGTTTGTCACTCCAGCTGCCATGTCAGTTGTCACAGTAATAGGGCCAGGAGATAAAATGTTTCACTTACTAAACAAAACATACCTTGATCTTTCAGCCAGTCTTGAAAATACAGTGAACTGTATCCTGATTTCTGAGGACCTTGCAAAGTATCCATTTACGCCCGATCCAACTATAGACAATGGTAGAACTCTGTATCATGTTGCTTCGTCTTATGATGATTTGATTAACGACCATTTTTATGGTGATGAAAATGCTCTATTTTCCTTTCTTGTCGCGGTTCCATACACAGACCGATTCACACTATACGCAGATCCTGCTGCGTTCGAAAAGATTTTAGTTAAGTGGTTAAAGACCATTCTAAGCAACGCAACTAACGACGAACTGTACATTGTATACCGGTTGACTATGTTGAAACTAAAGATGATTCACAGTCAAATTGCTCACTCACCACAAGATAGGAAAGACGCATACGATAGTCTTGTTATTCTTGATCGCGCCGCGTGGGATACAGCTTACGCAACAATTGCACCATACGCATTCACAGATTCCTCATTCAAACAAAATATCAGCCTAGAATGGCTTCTTGCTGATTGGTTGTACGACGGAGAAAACTCTCCTTACGCTGCAGAATTCAAATCAAGAGTTGAGAAAATCACTTGGAAGAGCATCGGTTGGGAAGTCAACGAGTTAAAGAGAAACCTCTTGAACGCCATGTTTGATTTAGATACATTGTGGCCTACCGACTTCACGACAGAACTAGATTTTGCGACAGCGGACTTTGCTGATGTAGTTGCAGCAAAACCTGAATTATCTTTCCTACAGGACATGAGTTGTAGTGCACATGACCTCACCAGCTTACAAGGGTATGGCAGCGCCTTACTCGATTTGTGGTACGACTACATGGACGGTACAGGTACGGATGATGCTCACCTCAGAGCTTTCTGGCCGTATATTACTGCTGGTGGAACTCTTGACGTTAAGGGTCTTGTAGAGTATGATAGAGACTTGAAGTTCGGTACCCAATTGTTCGCAAGGACAGAGTACAGACACAAAATGAACCCAATGCTGATTTCGTACTTCTACCACTTGAGTAGAACCAACGATACAGTAACACTTGCGAGGTTTGCACTGTAATGACTACATTCGAGTTTGATGGTCCGGCGGTCAGTTTACTTGAACGGTTGAGAAAACGTCATGGGCTCTCAACCAGGGCTGAAGTATTACGAAGAGCGATTACCTTACTTTATGTTTGTGTAGAAGCACAACAAGACGGTGCAAAGGTTTACGTAAAGAAGAATGGAGAATACAAACAACTTGTGGTTGGTAATGAATGTTCACATTGTGGAGCAGTATGAAATCAAACGAGATATTTGAACAGCAGTGGCAGGACGAGCCCGAAGGTCCGGGTGTTAAAGTAATTGATCGTCCACCAGAGCTTGGCCGAGTGGAAAAGATAACTCCGAAGAAACCAAAGACGTACTTCTGTGTGCTTTATAACGATCCATACTCTCACGCAGAGTTTGTTGTTCATATTTTAATGAAGTACTTTGGACATAACGCGGACCAAGCGATGCATATAATGATGCAAGCTCATATGTCCGACAAGCAGCCTTGCGGTGGCCCATATTCAAAAGATGTTGCGGAGTCAAAAGCAAAGGAGGCAATGGATGAAGCAAGGGCGAAAGAAATGCCGTTAATGATAACTGTCGAAGAAATAACGGCGGACTAGGAAATGGGTCCAATATCACCAGGGTTTGATCCCTAATAAGAGAGAAACATATGCAGATAATGGAAGCAACTCTTCCGTTAAAGATAGAAGAGATAAAGACGTTCTACCAAAATCAAGAAAACGTTCGATACACAATTGACTATAAGAACAGCACCCTTAAAGGAAAGGGATTTTTGTTCTACGTGGCCAATTTGAACCTACCTATCGATATTGTCTTTAGTAAAACCGTTAAGGTTTCTGAGAAGCTTGAATTGCTCCGTGACTACATGTCAATTGCAAACATATGTGATATTGCAACCTTACAGTTTGCTGCTGCACAAGTTCTTCTTACAAAGAAAGGCGTAGACATGACTGGTATGTTTATCTGCCCACCGCTTGCACCAAGTCAGACTAAGCGATTCATTAAAGAAAACTCCGAATTGGTCAACAACTGGGAGTCGTTTGTTGATTCGCTTGTTATATTCACTCTCAGCATTTTCGAGGGGGCACATCTTAAAAACGTTCCCGTTATTAATGATTCTCATATTATTGGCAACAACGTCGTTAATCTCTTTAACATTCCATCATTTTTCGAAATGTATTTCTCCAACGGTATTCACATCAAAAACGTTAAATACTACAAATACCAATTTGAGGAATACTGTTATAAAGGAGGGAATCTATACTCATATTTCGCACATGAGAACAATTGGTTGTTATTCTCAACAATCAATGCCCTTCAGAAAATAATGAAGAGAAAAATCGATGCACACACAGCAGCAAATCCATCCGACTGATATACTGTTAGCAAGTAAGCGAAGCGAAAGAGGCGAATTCTTTGTCAACCTGTTTGAATACTGCAACCTTAGCTGTTCGTTCTGCTGGCAGGACCATGATAGCAAAGTTGGCATGGATTCAATTGTACGCAATGCCGACAACGTTATAAGGCAAATTGTTGCTAGTCCACTCGACGGATTTGACGTCAACATAATGGGTGGTGAGTTATTCTGTGATGACATTAGTGATGAGCTGTTTGAAGACTATGTCGCATTCGTTCGTAGAATCAAACTTAATATAGCGCTATCTGGCAAGAAATGCACATACAACTGGGTTACTAATCTGGTTTACCGAGACGTTGATCGAGTAACAGACATGATTGATAGGCTGCGATCATATGGGATTGACACAAACCTTACAACGTCATATGATGCAGCTGGTAGATTTAACAAGAAAACACTTCACATATTCCTCCGTAACCTTGAAAAAGTAGGTGATTATATTAAGACTATTGGCATCGTTCTAACAAAGCCTGTGATTAAGCGACTGTTAAAAGACGACGATGAAGTCCTCAAGTATCTTTATGAGAACTATACACTTTTCTTCGATTATTACTCACCAGAAAAAAACGCTGAGAAAATGGCTCCATCAGATGAGTTACTGCTCAAGGGGTTGATTTTTCTGGTTGACAACTACCCAAAAGCCGGTCCAATCTATGATTGGATCAACAACTTCCACAACAAAATGACGTGTCGCTCATCAAATGTTGTACTGCCAACGGGTGAGACCGGAAAGTGCAGAGTGCTGCTAAATAAGGAACAACACAAGGATTTTAGTACACCAATCAATTTCGTTAGCAACAACAATATGGAGCTAACGTTTATCGAAAAGAATCTATGCATTAGTTGTGAATACTTCGATCGGTGCGGATTGGGATGCTACTTACATTCAGATTTTTTACGTAGAGCAACGTTGCCAGAATGTGTATTCAAAATGATGTTTGACTACATTACAAAAGGAATAAGACCAGATGTCATTAACACATAAGTATTTTCTCTTGAACTTCAACCTTGACGTCCTACACGGATGTCGGTGGAGTTGTGATGGCTGTTATGTCAATACAACGGGACAGAACGGATTCGCCGAAGGTGATCTTGATCGATTTATTCCACTTATTGAAAATTTTCAAGAGAAGGGATACGACCCAAGTCTCCTTGTTGTTGGTCCAACAGACGTCTTCACAGCACACAATTCAGTAGCTGTTCTTACCGATCAAAAGTTCATTGAGCTCGTCAAACCTTTCAAGCGATTGACTTTCATCTCTACATTTCTCGCTACAAACGACGATGTCACAGCGACTCTTAATGAGCACCATTCAGACAAAGAGATTGAATTCAAACTATTGATCGAAGCTGTCCAATTTGGGAATGACAAATATCTCCATCGCGTACGTGACAACATGCTGCATACACGAGAGAGCTTGAATATGTATATGCCAGTACATCCACAATTCAATTTGTTCGAGTATGATGCAACAAAACTGAGTGGCGTGTTGGGTGATTACGAAGCTCTTAACAAACGGTCATATGAATACTTCGACCAAGGAATCGATTACGTTTTGTCGTTCAGCAGATCAGAAAAGCTAACAAAAGAGCAGAAGCTTGGTATGCTTAAATGGATACAAGAAATGTTCAACAAGCACGTTACACCTGAGAACGCCGAATACATTCACTTTGATACTGGTAATCCTATTGACTTTCAGGAAAGGATCTTCTCTTATAGAAATGGTGAATTTTACCACGCGCCAAAAGTGTATGATGAATACATTGCATTCGATCCAGAGTTTAGGATTCCTGTAACAGAATGGAATGCCGAAGAATTCGAGCAGTTTGAAATGAATAAGCTGGTCAATCAATATCAACACATTCATAATAAGCCTTGTGCTACTTGTGTATATGCACCAACATGCACAGACAGAGGAATTCCATGGTTCATGGATCACATCGGAACCAATGAATGTTTAATGCCTAAAGATGCATTTGATGTAGTCAACGGGGGAGCATGATGCTGCTAAATGAATTAACTCGAACAGATCCAATCTCCTCATTACTGAGCCAGGTCAAGATCTTGTGGCACTTAGCTCTACCCATCGGGGGTGAATTCACATATGATCATGCCATCTGGGTCCTAGACCAGTTAGGAGGAGAGATAGTAACCTCAAATTCTCAACCCAATGAACTCAGTGTGGTTATAGCGTATCCAAACCGCGCGGAGCGTGATGAAGCAAAGAAAAAGCTTCGGAGGCTATCTCGTGGTAAAGTTAAGTTTACTTGGGGTCCAGGCTGGGTACCAGCATAATGGAACTTATTATCAAACCAACAGAAGCGTGTAATTTCAAATGCACGTTTTGTAGTTCAACAGATATTGCAGTTCATAATACTGACCTGCTTGATCTTCACTACGTCTATTCTTTCTTAGACAGATATCCAGAAACCCAAACAATCATTGTCAATGGTGGTGATCCATTAATGGTCAAGCCTGAGTACTATTGGAAAATTATTGACTACCTTGACGACAAGGGAATGGACAAGACAACAATTAGCCTAACAACAAATCTGTGGGCATTCTACAAGAAGCCTCAAATGTGGGAGGAGTTATTCCTGCACCCTCGAGTTGGTGTTTGTACGTCATTCAATTATGGTGATACTCGCCGCATCACCCACAACCGAGTATACACCGAAGAGATATTTTGGAAGGTGTCTGACTTGATGTTAGAGCGTATTGGATACCGTCCAGAGTTCATTGCAGTAGTCAGCGACGAGAACGAGGACACTGCGTTAGACAACGTTAGATTAGCGAAGAAAATGGGTGTTGAGTGCAAATTAAACTATGCAATGGCATCTGGTGCACAATCTAAGCCGTATCTGCTGTCAAAGATTTACAAGATTTACCTTGATGTATATCGCGAAGGTTTAATGCCATGGGAGTTTAACACTAAACAAATGGTTAAACGATTACATGGTGCTGCCACAATTTGTCCACAGAATCGAAAGTGTGATGAAGGTATTCGAGCGCTTAACCCCAATGGCGATTACTATTCGTGTGGGTCAATAGCTGATGATAAGACCCATCCAATCAATTTTATCGACGAGATGAAGGGAGGAAAGTTTACTCCTCTTCAGGATGATGTTACACTATTAAGCCTCAAAGAAGAATGCCTATCGTGTCCGCTGTTTGAAATTTGTAATGGTTGTAGGAAAACAATTAAGGATATGAAGGAACATGGAGTTGTTGAAGAACACTGTAAAATAATGAAGTCAATCGGTACGGAGATCCTCGATCTAAACTTTAACCATGAACATAAGTATCAATCCAACATACTTCTGCAACTTCCGTTGTAACTTTTGTTACTTAACGAATCAACAACTATCTGATAAGATGTTGCTTTCCCTTGGTCAATTGAATTATCTGTTACATCAAGTAACAGTGCACGAACAAATCACCGGTGTTGATTTGTATGGTGGTGAAATAGTATTGCTGCCAGAGAAGTACTTAACAGATCTGTTCTACGTTGTTGAACAACATTTCAATGGTAAAATAAACATAATCACAAACTTGAGTGCGTTGAATAATGCATTGTACGATGAACGAGTTGACGTCGCAGTAAGTTACGACTTCGAGTGTAGGGAGAAACACGAGTTAGTCTTCAGGAACATAATGATGTTTCCAAAACCTGTCCACGTACTAATGTTGGCTGGTGAGTGTCTGATCAAGAAAGATGTTGATGAGATGATTACTATGTTTAATGGGGTTGCAAACATTACAAGTGTAGAAATTAAACCATACTCAACGAACCAAGCTAATCAACAACGAGTAACATTCAAAGAGTATGAGGAGTTTGTCAAAAAGTGGATGACAACTTCACTGGAGAAAAAATTTCTATTCGTTAACGAACTACAAATACAAGACAGTATCGCTCTCAAACGAAATGCGTTCTCTGACGATCACATATACATAACTCCAACAGGTAAATTTGCTGTATTAGAGTTTGATGAACGAGACAACGAGTTCTTTCTCGAATTAGATCATTATACCCAATATATCGAATGGACGGAGGAAGAAAAACAAAAGGTGTTGAAAAATAAATTCTGTAGAGAATGCGAATACTTTGGGGGATGTTTAAGTGAACACTTGCGGGAAGTAAGGTCCCTTGAAAACTCTTGTAATGGATTCAAACATTTGCTTCAATGGTATGAGCATGAAAGAGTATAAAATACTACAGGATGTATACCACAAAACAGCGGAGATCGGCGACTACACCAATGACAGTGTCACTGTTTTGGAACTAAGCACTGGGGATCTAGTAGAGTCAATTCTCAACCACTTCACTAAAGAACAACCAGAACTAATTTACCCTACCAAATCATATTTCGTAGCAATCATATACACTACATTACTCGAGAAGCATTTTCACGAACCATTTTATACAGCATTAAATGACCCAGAGCTACTTTACGGAAATGACAAGTTTTTTGTACCCTACTCTGAAGCTAGGCTGGTATATGACACTGTTATTAGAAGGCTTCCCTGGTTTCCATCGGGGTATTGTGGATTCAATGACAGTCTTTCACAAGTAGCGTCAACGATCGATTATTTCAACAAGGAATTCGGTATCGAACTAGAAAAAGACGGCGAATAAATACGTAGTTAACCTCCATAAATAGCCCATAAGAATAATAATTACGGGGAGCTATGGCGACTACTTATACAATCGATTTTACCGATATCGTTGCAAAACCATCATTTGCTATCGCACCATTCACAACAGATGGTCCGGTTTCACCTAACGATCCTACGTTAGACAGTGCCGCATCCGCTGCCAATACTTCGCTTCTTTTGCATGGTAAAGGTGTTCCAGATTATGGTGAGCGGATCAATGAAAACCTAATTCATTTACTAGAGAACTTCTCTAGTGACGTTGAACCTGTATTTCCAACCACTGGACAATTGTGGTATGATACGGCAGTTACCACTCTTCGTATATTCAACGGAACAGCTTTTATAAGCCTCGACACAGTAATTATCTCAGACACTCCTCCAGCAGATGGTGTAGCAGGTCAACTTTGGCTTGATACATCAGTCCCACAATTAAAAGTTTGTTTTGGTGGTACGACCGTGCAACCATTTGTAATTACAGCAGTTACTCCTGGTGCAAGTGGAACATTTGGCATAGCTGGTGATCAAACATCTTTCTTCACCTCACCAGAAGATTTTAGTGTTACGGGATCAACTGGTAACGATGCCAACTATGTTGTAGCAAGTTCGTTGTTCGGCGCTGGTACAACAACAATCACTGTTGTGGGAACAATTCCAGATGGAACAGTTGATGGTGATATTTGTATTTGGTTAGCAACTGCTGACCAGTTTGTTTTGAAAGCTGGCGATACGATGACAGGATTTCTATTCCTGAATGCGGATCCAAATCAACCTCTTCATGCAGCTACAAAGCAGTATGTTGATGTTCTAGCAGCTGGTCAAAACGAACTTGTTGAAATGCTTGACGTTAATTTGTCAGGTACTCCACCCACTCTTGGTTCTTTCCTAAAAGTCTCGAGTGTGGGTCCCCCCCTTTTTTGGTCAGATGAACTAATTATTCTCACAGACGTCACAGACGTCACAGCGTCTGTTGCTGAGGTTAACTTTTTAGTTGGTACAATAAGCTCCGTTCAAATACAGTTGGATGCTAGGGTGTTTACTTCTGGTGATTCAATGGATGCCGGTGCGGACCTTTCCTTTTCAATTGGTGGTGAGGTCCTTGGTCTTCCTGCCGTACCATCTGTCGATGACGCTGCTGCAAGTAAGAAATATGTTGATGACCAAATCATTGCAGGTGGTGCAGATGGTGTGTTAACTAATGGTACTTGGGACGACGTTGGAAAGATTCTAACATTAACAACAAGTGCTCCTAGTGTTATTAACGTTGACCAATCACATAATCACGAAGCTCTTGATCTTGACTACACAATCCTTGGTAGTAGGGCTCTAGACGCCTATTTCCAACCGGCTGCTTTACCTACTCTTGGTGTTGGAGTGACGGGCCAATACGCAATTGATGGTTTGGACCTGCTTAAAGCAAATCGCACTCTGCCACAATTTAATAACCAACTGTCACTAACAACAACATTCACCATTTCGGCAGTTTCAGCAGGAGCAAGTGGTACCTTTACTATCGATAGTGGGGATGTAACTTCAGTACTTGTTTCTGGATTTCAATTCAACGTTGAGGGTTCAACAGGTAACAACAACACTTACATAGCAGCATCATCTGCCACTGGTGCAGGTTTTGCTGGTACCCAAGCTATAAACCTAGCGAATGGAGCTTTTGATTACAAAGCTGCAGGTACATTTTTTCCAACGGCCGAATTAACAAATATTACGTGTCCAGCAGCATCCGCATTTGTGCAAGGTGGTGGTGCTCCTGGTAGTTTTTGGAGAATAGCCTCTACGACCACACTACATTATGTCTGGTACGATGTCACAGATGTAGGTGGTAACACAGATCCTGCGGATCCAGGTAGGACAGGTATCACTGTTGCTGTTTTGGCAGCTGATATTGACTCAGTTGTTGCGACTAAGACTGCAGCGGCACTTAACTTAGTTGGTGGTACACCTTTTACAGCAAGCCCAGTCGGTGCACTTGTTAGCAATGCAAATAATTCTGGTGGTAATGTTGAGGATGCAGCAGATGTTAACTCAACTGTTATTATAGCGATAATACTACAAGGCATTGGTGTAGTGCTAACGACACCTACTGGACTTGCTAACGATGCAACTGTATTCACTGCAACCGTTGTAATTGATGCTGGTCCTGATGGCGTTGCGGTTACAGGTAGTGCCGCACAAACGGTTGGTACCTTAATTACAGAAATCGATCTAGACTTGACAGGAGGAACCACCTCGCTTGTCGAAGGTAACCTTGTAATTACAAGTAGTACACTTGGTGTAAGTTCCACAGTTGCAATCACAGAAATCGACTTGTTCACATCGTTAGCCGACTTTGCCTTTTTCAGGGATCCGATTGATGGCGATGATACAACAGTTGTAACGATTACAGGCACAGTTCCAGATTCAACAGCTGATGGTGTTCTTTTCTGGGATACAGTTCCGGTCACTATCGACAATGTAGCAACAAAGAACTATGCAGACGCAAGAACAACAATTGGTCGTAACCACTTCACAACAACTGGCCCAACAACCGTATTCACTGTACCAACGTACGATCTCGGTTCGGATAGGTTGTGGGTATTCATTAGTGGCATTAAACAAATAAGAAGCTTCGAAGAAGTAACTGAAGTCGACTTTTCGGCACACCTAATCATTGCTGCAGATCACTGGACATTGACCTCGTCCCCGTCAGGTGCTGGAGCTTATTATGTCTGGTACAGACTTGATGGAATTGGTATAGATCCAGCGCCGGGTGGTACTGGAATCGGACCGGTCTTAACCTTAACAGGAGACAGTCCAGACACAATAGCAGATGCAACTGCGGCAGCAATTAATGCGGTTGCTGATTTCACTGCAACTAGCATTGGTGGCACACCAATAGTTACCGTTACAAACTCGACGCCAGCTGGAGGAACAGGACCAGCAATTGACGCAGCTGACGCCACTGCTGGTGGGCTAACAATAACAATATTGGTACAAGGTGAAACAAACGACTACGAAGAAACGACATCAACATCAATAACAACAAACTTTACAGTTCCAATAAGTACCAAACTAGAATTCTTGGTCGTAGGACGGGATACAGTATAAGAGAATAATATGTCATTTGCAATTATAGCACCAGTTACAACGGGAATAGGTGGATCATTCAAAATTAGTGGTGATCAAAGGACTAAGTTCCCTAACAACATTGAGTTCCGTGTTTTTGGATCCACTGGGAACGACGATCCGTATACCGTACAGTCAACCTTACTTGTTACAGGACTTTCCGTCTCTGGTTTCCAAGTTGTTAACCTTGGGGACAATGATCTTAATGGGTTCCAAGAAGTAGACGTTGGTGGTGTACCAGGTGGTAAGGAAGTTACAGATGTAACAACGGTTGCAGATGTAGCAGGTAGTTTAGGTGGAACGCATTTCTTACTCGATTCACCAACAACGCAATACTATGTTTGGTATGATGTAGATGGTGGAAGCACTGATCCAGCACCAGCTGGTAGAACGCCAATCGAGGTTGACATTTCTACAGGTGATAGTGCAGATGTTGTAGCAAGTGCAACATCTGCTGCAATTGGTGCAAATCCCGACTTTAATGTTGGCCTTGCTGGTCCAGTTGTTACAGTTACAAACAACACTGCTGGTAACGTACCCAATGCGGTCGACGTTGACGCAGGATTCGCAATTGCTGTAATAACACAAGGTGTTGGTGTTGTTAATACCACTGCAACAGGTTTGGCAGATGACGCAACAGAATTCACAGCAACAATTGCCGTAGACGGTGGTACCGCACAAGCAATTGCTGTTACAGGTAGCCTTGCTCAAACCTATCTCGAGTTAATTACAGAGATCAATATTGATCTGGTAGACGCAGTAGCTTCTATCGTTGATGGCAATATCCGAGTAACAAGTGACATCACTGGTGACGAATCCTCAATCCTAATTACAGACACCGGTGGCGATCCTTTATTTGTCGCATTAACTGCCTTTAGTGCAGTTAGTACGGCGGTGCCAGGTGGTGTAACACTATCTGGGTTCCAAGTAGCAGATGTTGGTGGTGCAATTGTAAATAGCAACTCAACTAACCTCGATGACAATGGTGTTCGAGAAGTAACGGATGTTACAACTGGAGCTGATATCGCTGGTAGTTTAAACAGTACATTCTTCAACCTTGACACGCCAGGTTTAGATTATTATGTTTGGTATAATGTATCGGGTGGTGGTGTTGATCCAAATCCTGGTGGCAGAATTGGTATTGAAGTAGCAATTTCTACGGGGGCCTCAGCAAACGCCGTTGCGGATGCAACGAGTGCTGAACTTGATCAAGAGACTGATTTTATTGCAACTTTTTCTACAAACGTTGTAACAGTCACGAATGTAGCGAAGGGAGCCGCTCCTGATGCAACAGATGGTTTAGCTCCAACTGGATTTGGCCTTGCTGTAACAACTCCTGGTTCTGATGGAACAGTTTACACTGCTACCATTGATGTTGATGGTAGTGGTGCTCAACCCATTGCAGTTCCTGGCAGCAATGCACAAAATTACCTCGAATTAGTTAACGAAATTAATGATGACTTGACAGGTGCAACAGCTTCAATTACGGATGGTAATGTTCGAATAACAAGTGACACTACCGGTACAAGCTCAACTGTTTCTATTGTTGACACAGGTGGTAGTCCCCTCTTTGGTTCACTCATTGACTTCGTTGAAATTTTAACAGCAGTCACTGTAACACCAACTGGGTTGGCAAATGACGCCACAGTATTCACTGCAACCGTTGATATTGACACTCTCGGTGTTCAACCAATTGCCGTTACGGGAAGTACAGCACAAAACTACGACGACTTGTTGACTGAAATTAATGCAGATATCGCTGGTGGTGCTGCTACGATCGATAGCAACCGCAACCTTAGAATTACAAGTGCAACATTTGACCCTTCGTCAACAGTTGATATTAATACAACCGTAGAAGTAACAACGGTTGCAGACGTTGCGGGCAGTTTAAACAGTACGTTTTTCCTTCTTGATTCGCCATCAACAGGTTACTATGTTTGGTATGATGTTAGTGCTGGTGGTGTTGATCCAGGTGTCGGCGGCAGAACAGGCATTGAAGTTGATATTAGCACAAACGACACAGCAAACACTGTCGCGGCCAACACAGCAACGGTAATTGATTTGGTAATCGACCTCAGTGCAAGTGCGACGTTAGCTGTTGTAACAATTACGGATGCAATCGATGCGACCGATGGGTCAGCTCCAACTGGGTTTACGTTTGCAGAATCATTAATAAATTCACTAAATCTATTCCAAGCAATCAACACAGCTGTTCCAGGCGAGGACGATACAGTAATCACCGTATTCAGTAATGTACCTGATGCTACGGTTGATGGTGACATATTCCTGCCAGGTAGTTACTTACTAGAATTCACTGACGATAATGTCAATCCACCGTTCATGCTTGAACCGGAAACGATTGACGGACCTCCAGGGACAACCACATCACTAAGTTTGATTGGTCGTGGTACACTAAACTACGGTGAACGGTTCAATGAAAACTTCCTTCACTTGTTAGAAAATTTCGCTAGTGATGGTACCGAACCGACGGATCCGATAGTTGGACAGTTATGGTACGACGATGCCGTAAACCTATTAAAGATTTTTGATGGTAATTTTAATCCACTTGCTACAGGTAGCACACTTACTATTCAAGATGAAGGTGTGGCTATTCCTAACTCACCACATTCAACCGTTAACTTTATAGGCTCAGGTGTAGTTGCAACAGATTCAGGTGGTGGTGTTGCGGACATTACGATCTCTGTTACAAGTGCTGGCACAATAATAAATGATGCAGATGGTGACACGGCAATTGATGTAGAAGACACAGTCGACGAAGATATAATTCGATTCGACACAGGCGAAACACCAGTAGGTTATGGTGCCGTTGTTGATATTATGACACTTGCTTCTAGTGGCTTAACGATAAGTATGGGGACGGCTAATGCCGTTGCAACTGGTGGTGCTCCAATTAGTATAACTGCTGGTACTGGTAACACAACTGGAGATGGTGGTGACATATCACTTGTCCCAGGTGCTGGTGGCGCAAGTGGTGAAGATGGTGCAGTAATACTTAACACCACAACCTTCAAAGAATTAACAACTGAAACGGTCAGTGCTGGTGCAACGGTAATCGGTAGTGTTGCCATTCCAAATAATACAAGTGTGTTGTTTGAAGTACTTGGTGTTGGTAGAGAAACAGGTGGTCAAACAATTGCAAAAAGAATTTTTGGTTCCATTGAAAATACAGGTGGAACAACAGCCTTGGTTGGTTCTACTTCAGAAGACAGAACCGATTCAGGTGGTACAGCAGTTGACTGGGATATTACAGCAGTTGCTGATGACGCAAGTGACGAATTAGATCTTACTGTCGATGATGGTGGTACAGAAACAGTTGAATGGAAAGTAAGTGTTAAGTTCCTTAGCGTAACACAATAATAACACGGAAGTAACAAATGACAATATTAATAAACTCAAGTGGTAGCGGAGCAAGTGATCTAAGACTTTTTGATGACGCTGGTGGGGAATTTATTGCTTTAAAGGCAGCAGGCACAACCACTACTTACACATTGACGTTCCCAGCGGCTGATACTGCTGGTGCGCTTACCTCTGATGGTGCTGGTAATTTAAGTTTTGCAGCAGCCGTTACTCCATCTTTGCTACAAGACGCTGATGGTGACACAAAAGTAGATGTAGAAGAAGCAGGTGACGATGACATCATCCGCTTTGACGTAGGTGATACGCCCACCGGCTTCGGTGCGGTGGCAGACATTATGACTTTGGCTTCATCGGGCTGGATAACGAATCTTGGCACTGCCAATGTTGCGACAACGGTTGGTGCTCCAATCACCATGACGGCTGGCGTTGGTAACACGACTGGCGTAGGCGGTGCTATTGCTATTACTGGTGGACTTGGTGGCGGCGGAGCCGGCGGCATTGGTGGTGCTGTTACACTCAGAGGTGGTCAGGGAGGTCAGCCTAATGATGTCCTTGGTGGACAAGTAAATTTGATTGGTGGTAGAGGTGGAGGTGCTAACGGGGCCGGTGCAGATGTTGTAATAACATCAGGCTTAGGTGTAAGTTTCGGGGGTGCAGGCGATGTACTCCTTGTCGGCTCTGACTCTGGTGGGGCAGACGATGGTGGACTCATAACACTTAGCGCCGGAGGTGGCGGAAATGCCTTCGGTGGCGCTGGTGGTGACATCATACTCACCGCTGGTAATGCTCGTGCCGGCGATGATCGTGGCGGAAAGATTATTCTGAACGCTGGCGTGCAAAACGGCAGTGGCGCGGTTGGCTTCATCGAGATACAAGACAACTTGCTAGCGCTCGACGCCGCCGGACCGGCGATACTGAACGAAGCCGCTACTGCAACTAACCCGACTCTCATTCCGAACAAGGCAGACCTGACTTCTGGTGTGGGCGGCGCATCCGGTATCGTTAGTATCATATCGGGCTCTTTTGAAATGGCCCAATTCGATGATGATGTTGGCATCACAATGCTTGCCGACGAAGGTGCTGGCCTTGCTGGTGGACTTATTAGTTTAACTGCTGGAGCTGGTTCTGCGGCTACTGGTCTTGGTGGTGCAGTATCAATTACTGCTGGTACTGGTAACACAACTGGTGCAGGTGGTGCGGCTACATTTGCAGCTGGGACAAGTGGTACATCAACTGGCGCTGATGGCGGTGATGTTAATATAACCGGTGGTGCTACAAATGCATTTGCTGGCACGGGAGGTAATGTCGTAATCAGCGGTGGTAATTCTATAACTGGCGCATTTCTCGCCGCCGGCGGTGATGTAACAATACAAGGTGGAACACCTACTCAAGGAGGACTTACCGGTGATGTAACACTAATAGGTGCAGGTGGTGCAATAACCGGCACTACGGGAGGAACAGCAACCGTAGCTGGTGGTCCAGGTGACAGCGGTGGCGCGGACGGGCCAGGTGGACCGGTTGTTATTGTAGCTGGTAGTGGAGGTGCAACTGGCTTTGTAGGTGGTGCAATAGATATTGATGCTGGTGCTGGAACTTTAACAGGCGCCGGTGGTGCGATTAATCTTGATGCTGGTCAAGGTGGCGCAGATGGTACAGGTGGTGCGATTACTTTAACTAGTGGTGATGGTGGTTTTTCTGGTGATGGTGGTGCCGTAACTATTAATGCTGGTAACAGCGGAGCCGGTGGCTTTGGTTTTGCTGGTGGTAATGTTGATATTAATGCTGGTACTAGTAGCTTTAGTACTGAAGGCGGAAACGTTACTATCGACGGTGGTACGGGCGGATTGTCTGGTGGACTGGGTGGACTGGTTATAATTACCGGTGGTGAAGGTGGCGGCAACGGAAGCGCTGGCGATGTACGTCTACTTGGAGGTCCTGGCTCCACTACAGGTGACGGTCGCGGTGGAGATGTTGTTCTCACAGCGGGAAGCGCGACTGGTTTTGAGGAAGGGGGCGACATAAGGATTACCGCTGGACTGTCGCAAGGCGGCAACGAGGGTGGGTTCATAAGCCTCACTGCAGGCGGTGGCGGGAATGACGGCCCAGGTGGTCCCGGTGGATTCGTTAATATCACCGCTGGTAACGCTACCTTCTCGGGAGAAGCTGGCGGACCAATCACACTGTTAGCCGGCATTGGTAATGCAGCCGGCGTAGGCGGTGCTGTAACTATTGATGCTGGTATTGGTGGCCTAACCGGTACGGGTGGAGATGCGAGCTTAACAAGTGGAGCAGGTGGCGGCATAGCTGAAAACAGTGGAGCGGTTACGATTGCATCCGGTACTGCCGGGGCCACATCAGGCATCAGCGGCAACGTAACTATTGACACTGGAACGGCCGGTGGTACTGTTGGTGATATTCTATTCAATCATGGTGGAGTTGCATCCTTCGAGATTGACGCAACAGGTAGTGTGACTGGTTTCCGTGCGGCTAATGCTTCAGGCCCAGTGATGCTGAACGAGGCATCGACCGTTACCAACCCGACCCTCATTCCAGATAAGATTGATGTATCCAGTGGTATTGGTGGCGCAGCGGGTGACGTCTCTATTATAAGTGGTGACCTAGAGACCGTGCGCTTTGACACTGGCAACGAAGTAATTCTTAGGCAAGCAGGTACGTCATTTCAGGGGTCTAATGCCGCAGGCCCAGCTATTACTAACGAAGCGGCCACTACCACCAACCCGACTCTCATCCCGAACAGGGCCGAGATGGACACCGGTTGGGGTTGGGCGAGCGACACACTTGTTGCAGTGCTGGGTAGTGCCAATTCGTACAGCTTCAGCACTACAGAATTTCTTGTAAATGACAAGCTAGTAACGCGGCCAGTGCTGAAAGACTATGGCCTGACGTTGGCTACGGCAGCGGTAGTTACTGGCACGCTAACCATAGATTATTCAGCCGGTAACGCGCAACAGCACACGCTA
>SDBV01000100.1_pt1 | contig 98013 bp, 91 predicted proteins | sample 2277081 | NCBI WGS metagenome assembly SDBV01 (sample SAMN10402039, study PRJNA504765) | marine sediment metagenome | isolation source: marine sediment core GS10_PC15, 223 cmbsf | place: Arctic Ocean: Southern Knipovich Ridge | collected 2010
TGTCACATTTTCTCTGGCAAGGTTTGATTGTAGCTGTTCTGGTTGGTGCGATTGTTCGAGTATTTAAGCTAAAGCACGGCAATGCTCGCTATGTAGCTTATCTTCTGGCTTTTTTAGCTATGATCGCCTGTCCGGTAATTACATTTACAGCTATTAACGTTTCAAGAAAAGCTGACTCAATGGTGACGCTTACAGAAACGAAGTTAACCGAGCCTGCCAATATTGTCTCGGACACCAGTTCACCAGCCAGTAAGATTTTGTGGGTAGCTAACCCTTCCGGCCCTCCTGTGCGGCAGCCTGTTGCTGTAACATATTCGGTTCCACTGCGTGAAAGTATATCCTATTACTTCAACTTATCATTGCCCTGGCTGTTAGCAATCTGGATGGTGGTGGTTCTCATTTTGAGTGTGCGGCTGCTGATGGGATTTATTGGAATATATCGCTGGCGGCGTCATTTGCAGCCGCTGCCGGAAAGGTTGGCCAAGTGTATCGCCCCGCTAAGCCAAAGGCTGGGTATGCCGGGCTTTTCACGTGTATTCATATCACCTTCTGTTTTGCAAGCAATGGCCATAGGTTATTTGCGCCCGATGGTTCTGCTACCTGCTGCTATGTTGATGCAGATGCAGCCGCAGATGCTTGAGGCCATCATTGCCCATGAATTAGCTCATATTCGCAGGTTTGACCTGTGGGTTAATCTCTTACAGCGTATTGTGGAAACGTTGTTGTTTTATCATCCAGCCGTTTGGTGGCTGTCAAGTTGCCTGCGCAGCGAACGTGAACATGGCTGCGATGAACTGGCCGTTGCGGCTACCGGCCAACGTCTGGCCTATGCCACGACTTTAGAAAGTGTAGATCGCGCCAAGTTAATGGCCAGACAGCCTGTCCTTGCCGCAGGATGGAGCCAGAATAACAAGCCCACTTTAAGCCGTGTACGCCATATTCTTGGCTTGGCACCAGCCCAGCGTAATTGTCCCTTCTGGCTGGCTGGAGTTATAGCAGTTCTGTTCTTAGCCGTTCTGATTATTCCAACGACGCCGGCATTAACTTCCCAACCTGGCGAAGAAAGCTATGTTGAAGCTGAGGTGCCGTTAGTACTAGGTCCTGACACAGAAGAATTCATTCAATCCCTTAATTTAACCAGTCCGGATATCATTCGAGATGTCAGAACCTTGTTCCAGTCACCGGATAGGATTACATCAGACCAGGCCGCAGATATTGTTAACAAACTCATGACGGACACCAGAGAAGAGGCGAAGAGAGCGGCTGCAGACTTACTTGCCTGTCCCTACGACTGGGCAAGGGTATTAATTATCAGGCGCCTGCCACAGGCAGGTAAGCAGACAGAGTATTTTCTCACCAATATTGTGGAACGGTGGGACTATCTCTGGGAGAAAGAGAAGCGGGCATTACAGAGGTCGCTGCCGGCGGTGCTCAGATCCAATGAAGACAATGCCAGTATCGAGGGCTTAGTTGATGAAATCACGGCTTTGATGATTGCTGATTCAGGGAAGACTGTTCCTCTGGCCGGAATAGAACTTGCAAAGGAGCTGAACCTGGAAAGTGACAGGATTGCCGCTGCGCTCGAAGGACAACAGAATAATCCGATCTACGATTACTTCAGCAATGAGCACCCTGTAAGAAAGGCTGCACTTGAATTGCTGGGCGAAGAATACGTACCACCGACCCGGGAGCAGGTTGACTATTCACAGATAAGCGTGGCTGAAGAGATGCAGCTTGAACGTTCCAGTGACCTGACTGTTGGTATTCTGACTAGTCTTTACACGGCAACCGGTCCCTGTATCAGCGCAGGCGATGTTTATGGCTGGTACGGTCAGAGTTACCTGTTTAGTGTGTTCGGAAACAGGAACATTGACACTCTCATCTATTTTCATCCTATAACACAAGTCGAAAACTCCCCGTTTCGCGACGAGTCCTTCTATTCTTGTGTGGGAAATATTATTCTAAACGCGGCGTCTTCTTATGACTTGTCAATGTGTGATGTAGTTGTCCTTAGCGATATACGGAATATACGAGAAGAGGTTATTGATGCCCTGGAAGATTTCGTCTGGAACGGAGGCGCCATTATCACACTGGATAGCGCGGGAATAGTATCCTGTGACTCACCAAAGAAGTTTGCTGCGATTCAGGATATGCGCAATCTCCGCTGGGCTTGGAAGCGACCAGTCGATCAGACACTGGTACGCACCATGGAAACTTCTCTGACGCGCGACATCAACCTGTCATTACCCGTCGATACCCCCGGCAGGGCATTCGAGAGGAACGGCTACACATTCAACAGTTCGAGATACGATGACCAGGTCTTGTTGCTGTTCCAGCCGGACACTGCGGTAGCATTGCGTGTGAGCACCTACGGCGCCGGCCGCATAGCGCATTTCGGATGGATACCAAGGTTCGGTTCGGACGAGATTGGAAAGCGAAATTGGCAGTTGTTTCATCGTGTTCTGCTCTGGGCGGTGGGTCAGGACTATACGGATCTCCACCCTGAGCCAGCCTATTCCAAAGAACGCTATCACGAGACGCTAAAGGAAGCTTTTTATGACAGTGTAAGAAATCTTCTCAAGTAGAAGCTTTCTATAGAGCAGATAAAAAAGAGGTGAACCAGCGGTCGACTTTGCGAGCAGACGCTGGCCCACCGGTGCCTGATACAGGGCGTATTTACGCCCATACCAGAGACTTTTATATTTTATGAGGTATGCTTGGTAAAAACAAGTGTTGATGTGATTTTGGGATTAATACTATGAAGAGAGGTAACATGAAAAAAATATACCATTTTTTCGAAGAAAGGAAGACAAAATGAGCAAAACAACAAATCTAAAAAGTTGGCTGATAACTTCAGTCTTGTTACTTGTGATTGTCGAGAGTGCTTTCGCAAGCCAGATTATATATGTCGATACTGATGCTACTGGTGCAGATGACGGCTCTTCCTGGACGGATGCTTTTACCAGTCTGCCCTATGCTTTGGGTGTAGCCTTGAGTGGTGATGAAATCAGGGTAGCGCAGGGCACATGCCGGCCTAACGATGGGGTGATTACAATTGGCGACGAACGGGAGTTAACGTTTCAGCTAAAGAATGGCGTGACTGTGAAAGGCGGCTACGCAGGTGATGGCAAGCCAGACCCTAATGCCAGGGATATAGAACTGTATGAAACCATCCTTACCGGCGATCTGGCGGGTAATGACGCACAAGTAACCGATCCTTGCGATTTACTCAACGACCCGAACCGCGCAGAAAACAGCTACCACGTCGTCACCGGCAGCGGAACCGATGCTAATGCTATTTTAGATGGTTTCACCATTACCGGGGGGCATGCCGACGGTTCCAGTCCAAACAATAAAGGCGGTGGGATGTACAATTACGTAGGCGACCCAGTAGTGAGCAACTGTAAGTTCAGTGGCAATTCAGCTGAAATCGGCGGTGCAACCTGCAATTGGTTGAGCAGTCCAACGTTTACCAACTGCACATTTAGCAGAAACGCGGCACAACTTGCTGGTGGCGGAATTTTTGTTGACGGTGATAATTTTCATCCAACTGCACCGATAATAATCAATTCCACTTTTTCAGACAATACCGCAGAATACGGCGGTGCGGTTTACTGCGGCGAACTCAGTAGTCCAACCATTGTCAATAGTATACTTTGGGGTGATAGCGCCGCCAATGGCCCAGAAATCGCAATGACTACCGTGGACTGGGGTTCATCGTTATCTGTTAGTTTTAGCGATGTGCAGGGAGGAGAAACTGGCGTTTATGACAGCTGCTTTTTGGATTGGGGGCCTGGCAACATTGATGTTGACCCATGCTTTGCTGACCCGGATGTCAAGAACTTCCATTTAAAATCTCAGGCTGGTTGTTGGAATCCAAACAGCGAAAGCTGGGTAATCGATGCGGTGACAAGTCCATGTATTGATGCCGGTGACACGGCCAGCCCCATTGGTTATGAGCTATTTCCTAATGGCGGCAGAATTAATATGGGAGCCTATGGCGGTACAGAACAAGCAAGCAAATCATATTTTGGCACAGCACCTTGTGAAACAATTGTAGCTGGTGATATAAACGGTGATTGTAAAGTTAATTTCTATGACTTTGCAATTTTTGCCAACCATTGGCTGGAAGGTATAGAATGATTATTTGTTTATGAAAATCGTAAAAAAATACAAACTCACGGTCTTTTTTATTTCGTTGCCAACAAAAATAATGTATAATAGAGTTTTTATGTCCCGGCTGGTATAGGAGGAGAAATAATCAAAACACATCAGCGATTAAAAAACAGAATAGTGTTATTGATTACAGCCGTTCTATTAACCTTCTGACACAGACCGTACAAGCTGACTACTGCTTCGCTGCCGGTGCATGTAGGGTGTTTTCAAACTACATAAGTGACGTTCATGTGGGGTCTATTCATAATACCGACATAGATTGTGGCGGCTATTCTGATTACACATCGCTATCTACAGTGATGGAAATCGGCACTGGTTACACAATAACGGTAACTAATAGCCAACCCTTCTCCAGCGATGAATGCGGCATCTGGGTTGACTGGAATCAGGATATGGATTTTTACGACCCGAACGAGCAAATAACTGTCTCCGGAAGCCTAGGTGTTGGCCCTTATACAGCCACTATTACCCCACCAGCTGACGCCAATCTCGGCAATACACGAATGCGGATACTTATTAGCCAGAGCGGTGATATCCAACCATGTGGGCCGAGTGACCCTGACGAAGTGGAAGATTATACGATTAATGTTACTGAGAGCGTCCCACAATACTGCTCTGCTTCTAGCCAATTCTGCGCCCCATATATTAACGACTTCCGACTGAAGGGTATTAATAACGGATCATCTGATTGTAATGCCGGGGGATATTCTAATTTCACAGACCTTCAGACAAGCCTTATGTTACGTGATACTTATGCCGTTTCGATAGGATTCCGCCAATTAGACTATAAGGTAGGGCTTTGGGTTGACTGGAATCAGGACATGGATTTTGATGATCCCGGTGAAACAATACAAACCATTGATAGCGGGCCTTATTCTTCGGAAGCCACTTTAATTGTTCCACCCGCTGCTGTTCTTGGTAATACCAGGCTCAGGGTAAGGGCCAACTATCTATGGCCACCAGATTTTTTGCCACCAGTACCATGCGGGCAAATGGACACTGGTGAAACGGAGGATTACACAATAAATATCGTCTCGGACCAAAATGAATACTGTGATGCAGGCGCAGGTTTTTTTTCTGATTCGTACATCTACCGTTTCCGTATAAAAACAATTGATAACTCCACCGGTACCGGTGGGAGTAGTTACAGCGATTACACCTCGATAACAACACAACTGGAGAAAGATACTGCGTATCCATTCATTATTGATACTGGATCAGGGGGGCCATCAACTGCTGTTTGGGTGGACTGGAATGACGATAAAGATTTTGACGACCCCTGCGAATCAATTCCTCTCGATTATCTTGTGTACAATGAGCCGCCGTATAGCAATTCAACTTTGTGGACAGGTACTCGCTACGAAAAACTAAATATACCTGACTGGGTTAGTTATGGGCCAAAACGAGTGCGTATCAGAACATCTGACTCAAATCCTTGTGGGTATGATAAATATAGCGGCGAAGTAGAAGATTATACAATAATTATTTCGGAAAACGGTACCACAGTTGAAGAAAGTTACGGCGGTGGCAAAGGAACTGAGCAGGAACCGTTTTTGATTTATACGGCTGAGCAGTTGAATAGAATCGGCATTAATAATTACCAATGGGAAAGCCACTTCAAACTGATGGCTGATATCGACATGAGCGAACTTGGTCAGGAACCGTGCAACATAATAGGTAATGAAATATTTGCTTTTGAAGGAGTGTTTGATGGTAACTGCCACGCCATTTCAAACTTCACATATCAATCTGATAATAAGCACAGAGTCGGTTTGTTCGGCAGAACGGCAGGAAATTCGCTGATTAAAAACCTTGGCCTGATAGCCCCCGATGTAAACTCACCTGGAGGCAATGCTATTGGCGGGTTTGTTGGAATTTTGGAAAGCGGCACTGTCTCGAACTGTTATGTAAAGGGTGGTAGAATTTCCGGTAACAAAGCCATTGGTGCTATTGCAGGTGGACATCATGGTACCATTGAGTACTGCTATGCTGCAACAAGTGTTTCTGGGAGCAGTTCTTTTGGAGCGATAGCCGGACTCAGTTCAGGTTCAGTTACGTACGATTCTTTCTGGGATGTGAACGAAGCTTTGCCAGCCACCACAAGCGCTGGCGGAACAGGCAAGACAACAGCTCAGATGATGCAGGAAGCGACATTTACTAATTGGGATTTTATTGACATCTGGAAAATCTGCGAAGGAAAAGATTACCCAAAGCTTCAGTGGAAAAAATACGGCGGGGGTAACGGGACGCAGGAGAATCCATATCTGATTTCCACAGCCTGTCAAATGCAATTGATAGGTGCAGATCCAAACGATTGGAACAAGCACTTTAAGCTGACAGTTGATATCGACCTGGGCGATTTTAATGGGACAGAATTTAATATCATTGGAACTTTTGGTAATCCTTTTAGAGGCGTCTTTGACGGCGATGGCCATACAATTTCTAACTTCACTTATGAATCCTATGATGCTGATTACATTGGGCTTTTTGGTTCCGTTGTAGGCTCAAATGCACTAATTAAGGATTTAACTTTAAACAACCCGAATGTTGATGTGGGAAAAGGTCAGAAGGTTAGCTCTCTTGTCGCTTTTTTGAGAGATGGAATCATTTTGGACTGCGGTACCGATGGCGGTTCTATTTCGGGATGGTATGATACCGGCGGATTAGTGGGATATAATCTTGATGGCCAACTTTTAAACTGTTATGTAACTGGAACGGTTGCTGGAGATATATATGTTGGCGGCCTTGTGGGAGCAAATTTCGGCGAGATTTTGAATTGTTATTCGACTGCAAGCGTTGAGGGAACCCTGATCGGCGTTGGTGGAATAGTGGGCTACAATTATATTGGTCCGATTTTGAATTGCTATGCAGCAGGTACTGTTGGGGGAGATGAGAGTGTTGGCGGATTAGTTGGAGAAAGTTATAGCGGCTCTTATACCAAGTGTTTTTGGGATAGCGATGTCAATCCAGACGTAAACGGCGTTGGAAATACGACCAATCCCAATGTAATAGCTAAAACAACCGCAGAGGTGAAAATGGAGAGCACTTTTGCCGATGCAGGTTGGGATTTCACCACTCCTATCTGGAAAATCTGTGAAGGAACAAATTATCCGAAATTAGCATGGCAGGCCATCTTACCGGGCGATTTGGTCTGTCCGGATGGTATCGATATGAAAGATTATGCCGTGCTGGCTGATCAATGGCAGCGTGATGTGTTGGCATCTGACGTTGCTCCGGATGGCGGCGACGGCATTGTGAACTTCATGGACTGGGCGATCGTTGCCAACGGCTGGCCTGACACAACGGATATTGACGATGTGGCTACTTTCGCCGCCCAATGGCTCCAGCCAAGCGCCTATTGCGCCGACATCGCCCCTGACGGTGGTGATGGTGTAGTTGACTGGTTCGACCTTAAAGAACTGGCAGAGGATTGGCTGGAAGGCAGCTTTGATTAGTGTATGACTTTATTCAGGGGGTAGGTGATAATATCTGAAGCGCCGGCGCGCTTCAAAGCCGGGACCAGCGAACGCTCTATCTTTTCCTCGATAATTACCTCTATCGCAACGTACTGGGAATCGGCCAGGCCTGAAATTGTCGGACTCTTTTCGGCAGGGAGAACCTTCAATATCGATGGCAGGTCATCGTTTTTCACATTCATCTTTAAGCCGACCTTGCCGCGGGCATCGATTGCGGCGTTTAGCAGCATTGCGATGTTATCTATTTTTTCACGTTTGAATTTATCGCTCCAGGCCTGGTTGTTGGCAATAAATCTTGTGGTCGAAGTTATAAGGGTATCCAGAACCCTGAGATTGTTCGCGCGCAGTGACGAACCTGTCTCTGTTAGTTCAACTATGGCATCTACAAGGCGGGCCTTTACCTCGGTCGCCCCCCAGCTAAACTCAACCTTAACATCTATATTTTTATCAGCGAAATATTTTTTTGTAGCATTGACCAGTTCGGTTGCGATTATACCGCCGGCCAGATCTTTGGGTTTGGTGACTTTGGACTCATTTGGCACAGCCAGTACCCATCTGGCCGGGTTACTTGTGGCCTTGCTGTAAGCCAGTTCGCAGACCTCAACTACGTCTGAATCGTTTTCCTTTATCCAGTCATAGCCGGTAATGCCCGCATCGAGAACACCATCGGCGACGTATCTGCTCATTTCCTGGGCCCGCAGCAGAATCAGTTGTATCTGGGCGTCATCTATACGCGGTAGATAATTTCTCGCCGAATCCGAGATTTGAAATCCGGCCTTGCGGAAAAGCTCTACAGTTGCCTTTTGCAGGCTGCCGGCAGGTATACCTAATTTTAATATTTGTTCGGCCATCTTAAATCATCATTCCTTTTTTCTGAGTTTTACTTTTTTGTTTTCCGGGTAGTCTTCTTTTTTACCTTCTTTTTTGTCTTAGGTGTAGTTTTTTTCTTGGTTTTGGTCCTTTTACGGGTTGTGGTTTCACTTTCACGTCTCAAAAGAGCGTAGAACTCGTAGGCCTTTTGAGCTGAAATCTGTCTGGCCAGGAATCCCTCAATATCAGCACTGTCTGCTTCAGGATGTACAATTTCATTGCTTTTCAAATATTCTATCATGCTGTCTGTAAGCGGTATAGCATGTCCCTGCAAAGATGTCAGCATACAGTAATCAATGACAAAATCGTTGATGCCGGCTGTTTGCTCAAGAACCTGTCTGGCGGGGCGTTTACCTATGTTCTTCAACGGCATCAGAGAGACGGTATTATATTTGTTGAATACAGACGCTAAGGCACCGATAAGAGTCGCTGCGATGTTTTGGGTAACAGTGGTATCGCTGCCGAGCACCTCGATAATTTCCTGGACCAGAGAAACACGCAGGTCGTTCCAATCCATGAAATAGTTGGAAAATCGCTTAATTATAGATTCGGCTTTGATACTGTTCAAATCCTGGCTCACTATTGCGTAAACAAGGGCATCGACAGGGTCATCGTATGAAACCTTTTTGGGCTTTCGATGCTTACGCTTTAATGTAAGATACAGTTTTTGTACGTTTTTAGCATAGGTTTTACTGTTTTTCATAAGAACCTCTGCGAGTTTGGCAATCGACAGGCTATAATTTACAAATCAGTCGTCATCGTCTTCGCCCAACTCCTTGTCTTGAAATTCACTAGCCGCCTGGTCTATTAACTTCATGATTTCAAGAGTCTTTTTGAATTTCTCGTCCATGTGAAACCGCAAAACAGGGCAAAACTTGCTCTTGATTCTTGCGGCAAGCGTCCGTTGTATCCGAGACTTTGCATGTGTTATCGCAATAAAAGTTTTCTTTTGAACGGTTTCATTGCCGCCGAAAATACTGAAATAAACCTCTGCGTTCCGCAAATCAGGCGCCATCTCGACCCTGGTGACACTTATAAATCCTTCGATACGCGGGTCGTTAAGGCTCCTGACGCCGTCACTAACAGCCTCTTTTACAACGCGGGCCACTTTTTCCTGTCTTCTTGTCGGCATAGTTAAGATACCGGGCTTATCTGAGAGTTCTGGCTACCTTGACGATTTCAAAGAAGTCGAGGACGTCGTCTATCTTAACATCATCGAAATTTTCCAGCTTAATACCGCACTCCAGGCCGGCCTTGATCTCACTGACATCGTCTTTGAAATGCTTCAGAGACTCTATATTCAGGCTATCTCTGATTATAACGTTATCGCGTATCAATCGCGCCTTGGCTTTCTTTTTGACAATCCCATCATTGACGTAGCAGCCGGCAATAGTTCCGACTCTTGAAACCTTAAAGGTCGTCCTTATCGTGACCCTGCCGAGTTTCTGTTCCTTCTCTTCGGGTTCGAGCAGACCTGTCATTGATTTTTCAAGGTCTTCGGTTATACGATAGATTATGGTGTAAAGCCTTATGTCAACACCGCTGGAATCGGCGATTTTAGCCACATGATCTTCGGCAACAACATTGAAGCCGATAATGATAGCATTGGAGGCCTCGGCAAGCACAACGTCGCCTTCTGTAATTCCGCCGGTCGAGGCGTGAAGAATTTTAATCTTTACTTCATCGGTGCTTAACTCGGTCAGGTATTTGATTAAAACATCGACCGAACCCTGTACATCGGCTCGAATGATAATATTTAATTCTTTGACACGGCCGGCTTCTATCTGGCTGAACAAATTGTCCAGTGTCACCTGGGTTCGTTTGACAAGGGTCTTTTCTCTTGACCGGGCCTGGTTTTCTTCAGCGGCGAGCTTGGCCCTGTTGATGTCAGTGAGGCAATAGAACCTGTCACCGGCCTGGGGGACATCACCCAAGCCGGTCACCTTCACAGGCATTGAGCTTGTAGCGGCCTTCAGGTTTTTACCGAAGCTGTTTTTTATCAACTTAATCCGGCCATAAGCGCCGCCTGCCAGTACTATATCTGTCTTGCTTAATCGACCTTCCTTAATTAACAACGTTGCTACCGCGCCCTGCCTGGCGGACATCTCGGCCTCAACAACCCATCCGGTGGCTGGGATTGTGTCGTCGGCTTTTAGCTCGAGCAGTTCAGCTACATAGTGAAGGTGTTCAAGTAAATCATCAATGCCTTCACCGGTAATGGCACTGGTCTTTACAACATCGGTTTTCCCGCCCCATTCCACCGGCACCAGGTCGCGTTCGGCTAATTGGGAGTAGATACGGTTGTAATCACAGCCCGGCAAATCACATTTATTCAAAGCTACCAGTACCTGTACGCCGGCGGCCTTGGCGTGATTTATTACTTCGACGGTCTGCGGCATAACACCATCGTCAGCCGCAACCACCAGCACCACTACATCGGTCATATTGGCGCCCCTGGCACGCATAGCTGTAAAGGCGGCGTGTCCGGGGGTATCGAGGAAGGTCACTTTATGGTCGTTCTTGGTGACCTGATAAGCGCCGATGTGCTGTGTGATTCCACCAGCCTCGCCGGCCGTTACCTGCGTTGAACGAATCTTGTCCAGCAGGCTGGTCTTGCCGTGGTCGACGTGGCCCAGCATTGTAGCTATGACAGAGCGATTTTTCAGATTCTTTTTAGCCCGTGCCTCAAATTCCCCCCGTATCTGTTCCTCAAGGGTGCTTTTACGCTCTACCGTCAACTCACATCCGAATTCCAAAGCAACCAATTCGGCAATATCAGGACTTATGACCTGATTGGCTGTAGCCATTGTTCCCTGCTGCATCAACTTATAAACAATATCTGAAGATTTGACCGCCAAAACAGCAGATAAATCCTTCAATGTAATTGGTTCGGTCACAGTAGCTTTTGTCGGCTTTGCAGGAGAGGTGATTGTAAGATGCGACTTAGTTGCAAGTTTCCTCAAAGGTCTTGACCGCAGGCCGGTGCCGCCGGCGGCACTTAAGCGTGCGCGTCTTTCCTCTATGTCCCTTTGACGACGCTGACTGTCGAACCTGGTTCTTCTTGCAGCTTCGACACTCTTGTCATCCTGCCCGCGGCCGGCTTTGTCTTTGCGCCGCTTTGACCTTTTTCTGCCACTTGCCACCACATCTGTAGTGCCGCCCAGTACCTTTTTGTCCTGAATCAAAGGCTCGGTAACAGGCGCATCGTGTCTGGCTTTTCTTTTGGGCTTTGGTCGTGCCACTTCCTGTTCAGGCGCTTCGACCCGAACAACCTGTGGGCCGTTAAGCTTTGCGGGTTTGGGCTTTGTCAGCATCGGGCCGGCAGGCACTATTGGTTCGGGCTTGGTTTCTTCGATGGTTTCTACGACCGGCGGCTGCAGGTCGGGGACAGGGGCTTGTTCTGCAGCAACGCCAGCCTCTGCCACTGGTTCAGCAGCCTGGTCCTGTTCTTTCTCGCCCTTTTTGGCTGGAGGTTTTCGCTTGGGCAATTTCTTCTTGACCCGGACCTTTTTCAAATCCACTTTTTGAGTGGTCTCAACCGTTGTGGTGTGTTCGCCCTCGCTGAACCACTCGCGAATGGTGGCGGCCAGCCCCGCTGAAATCGCTGCCATGTGGTTCTTAATGTCCAGACCTTCATCCTGGCACTTTTTTACAATCGCAGAGCTTTTTACGCCAAGCTCTTTTGCCAAAATGTAAATTCTTGTAGCAGCCAAAAAAAATCAACCTCAATAAAAGTTACTGTGTGTCATCGGCCGAATCCGTTTGCTCCTGAGCAACATCTTCGGCTTGCAACTGTTTTCCTTCGGCCTCTGCCTCTAAAGACTCTGTCTTTTTGGCCTCTGCCTCTAAAGACTCTGTCTTTTTGGCCTCTGCCTCTAAAGACTTTGTCTTTTTGGCCTCTGCCGCGGCGCGTTTAGCTTCTTCGTTTGCTGCGACGACCAGTTTTTCAGCAAACTCAGCGTCGATTCCAAGCTCATTGACCAGAGGCTCGGCGCCAACATCAGCCAAATCCAGAATATTTATAACGCCCAGGGCAATCATTTTATCAATAACTGTATCGTCGGCACCTTCTATGGTCTTGACGCAATTTGCCAATTGTTCAACGCCCTGATTATATTCTTCGGGCGTGAGTATATCGATGTCCCAGCCTGTGAGCCTTGCGGCGAGTCTGACGTTTTGCCCGTGCTTGCCGATGGCCAGGCTAAGCTGCTCTTCATCGACGACCACGGTCGCTCTTCCAAGTTCAAAACACAAAGCGATTTCGCTGACCTGGGCCGGCATCAGGGCGTTCGTGATAAGAACCTGCGAGGACTCGTTCCAGCGAACAATGTCAATTTTTTCTCCACCGAGTTCGTCGACGATATTCTTTATTCTGCTTCCCCGCACACCAACGCATGCACCGACCGGATCGACCTTGTCGTCCAGGGAGATGACGGCGACCTTGGTTCGGTAGCCGGCCTCCCGTGCCATTGCCCGAATCTCAATGATGTTTTCGGTGATTTCCGGCACCTCCAGATCGAACAGCCGACGAATAAAATCAGGATGGGTGCGAGAGAGGATTATCTTGACCTGGCTGGCGGCCTCTTTGACATCAAGAATCAGACATCTGATTCTCTCGCTTGGCCGATGTGTCTGGCCCATTATCTGTTCGACCTTGGGCAGAAAGGCCTCGGTGCGATGATTTAAATTGACGATTAAAGTTCCGCCTTCATATCGAACAACGATGCCGCTTATGATTTCACCCTTTCGCTGAATGAACTCGGCGTAGATGCTGTCGCGTTCGTCGGCCCTTATCTTTTGTATCATTACCTGCTTGGCGGTTTGAGCGGGGATTCGGCCGAGTTTCCTTAGATTTATCTGCTCATCATCCTTAAAGGCACTCAGTTCACCGGTATTGCGGTCGATACGTACCAGTATCTCGGCGTCCATTTCGCCAAAGTGCTTTCTGACTGCTGAGACCATCGCCTCTTCCAGGTCGATAAATATCGATTCACGGTCAATGTTCTTGTCGCGTGCGATGTTGTCGATAATTCTCATTAGTTCCTGATTCATAGCTCTTATTCCTTACGCTAAGTAAAACAAAAAGCGGAAACTTCAATAATCTCCGCTTTTTACGAACACGCCACAACGAACCGAGGTTTTAGTCAGCGTTACTCTACATCAGCCCAGCCTCCCGTTACAAAAAACCTCGTTCGGGTTTCGACGCCGAAGCGGAAACATTGATTTCCCAGCTACCATTTGCACAAAAATACCGCTGTCGAAGTAAATTATTCGTTTACTCGTCACGGTTCGCAAATCCTGTTAAAGTCATTTTCAATCACCTTAAGTTTAGCTATTGGCAGCTATTGTCAATAAAGCTACGAATATTATAACTAAGCGGTTCAGCCTGTCAATGACAATAACTTTTTTGCCGAATTTATATAATTCTGTGACAAAAAGCCGAAATTTGAGGAAAAAACACGATTTTTAGTGAAAATTCGCTCAGCCAAAACATTTTGGACCAGGAAATTAAATTATCTCCCAGGCAGTTAAAACTGCTTAAGTTTTCCTTAAAGAAACAGGGTAAGGCCCTGACCCGTGACGAAATATTAAATGCAGTCCGGGGTTATAACAGCTTCTCAGGCTACCGCAGCATTGGCCCAATATAGTAGTGAACGGGCGAAAATTCTGCCGGCTTCTTAGTTCTTAGAGAACGATTTAAATGAGAAAAGCTTGCTGAAATCACTTAATCGATATTCTCGGCACACAAAACGAGAGCTTTGATAGCGAAAACAGTACCGGCATTAGTCAGATAGTGAGGAGTACTTGCCGTATTTGTTAAAGACTGAGTCCACCAGTAGCCGGCGGTGCGTTGATTATTTTTCAACCATGCGACACCTTTTTTGATTCTGGTATCTGTGGCGGCAACATCAGCCATTCTCAAAACATAAATTACAAAACCGCTGCCGTATCCGTCTGAGTCCGCATTTACAGCATGATTTTTCTCTTTTGCTTTACCCTGCTGAGATTTTACCAGATCAGCAGACGACCAGCCTCCATCAGCATTTTGCAGAGAGAATAATTGCTCAATCCAGACTTTGCTCCTGGACCGTTCGATAAGACCCTTGTGATATTTTGCCGCCCATAGCAACATCGCTTTTTGATGCAGGTTTGTGGGTGGATGGGTGCGGAGATATTTTTTGATTCTTCCCATACCCGTAACAGCCGGCTCTGTTTTGGCGTATTCTTCACCTGCCATTCCTGTCGCTACAGCCATCAGGGTAACACCATAGTGGTCATCGCTTTCAAACGGCTCCCAATTGCACTTAACCCATGTAGGCCAGTGCCCAGCCTCGTCCTGCAGTAGCCAGGCTTTGTTCAGGGCTTCAATAGTTACAGGGCTCAGGCCCTGACCGCGTTGGGCCTCGGACATCGCCAGGAAACAAGCTGAGGCAACAATGCTCTGACTACCGGTAGGAGCTTCTTTTCGCCACGATTCAACGTACGCAATAGCGTGTTCATATACTTTTTGCTCTGCCGGGCGTCTATTTCTAACCTTTGTCGGCAAAGCCAGGTAATATCCATTCGTATGACAGGCTATGCAACTGCGTATGTCACACCAGGCAAGAGAAGCCCGGTCAGCTGCATCGACGGCGGCCTGCAGTGAGAATTCTTTGGCTATGGGCGCATTGGCACTGTACGGCTCAGGAGTGTTTTTGCCTGAGTCAGTAATATCGTTGCTTTTGCCCTGATAAGAATTGGCCGGATCGGTATTACCGCTGCCCTCTGAAGCCCTGGTGAAAGTAGACGATAACAAGCTTAGTCCACCAACTATTAAAAACAACACTGCCAATCCATTGAAAATTACTAACTTCTTGTATCTCATATCTTCTCACTTTAACCGGGATTTCCGCAGACAATAGCATCTACTTGCTTGCACTGCTGGGCCTGATTTCCAATAGAATATCAGGTCTGTCTTGAAAATCAAGCTTTCTTATGGGCTCTGTGTGAAGAACTTACAGTTTAGGAAGTAGACCAACGTAGGCCGCTATACCTATGACAAATCCAACGAATACAATTAGGTGGAATTTACTCCCTTCTCCTATGCGTACAAGCAAACCCAAAGGACATCCAGCCGCGAGATAGTAGCCCACACCTTGAACGACGCCACCTGCCAGGAAAATCAAGCCTGGGTGTTCTGCTGTATGTCTGTACTCACCGATGTGGACCAAACCAAAGACCAACATCGCTGTCACGACAGCAACAAGACGCCGGGCTGAACCAAGTGTCAGCAACTCAACGAGTGAACCGAAGATGCAGAATGCATATCGTTGTGCTATGAAACCAACACCCAAACCGATGGAAAATATTGCTGCCAGTGCCATTTTATTCGAACCTTTCTGCGACCTTTGTGGAAATCCATATTCCAGCGACAATGCCCATGACAGTCAGCAGGCTGCTGAGCATTAGCCCGGGCGTTCCGCTTAGTGCGTGTTTGATGAGACATCCCTGTGCCATCCAGATGCCTGCTCCCATTAAGACCCCCCCCACTGTTGCTCGTGCAGCCTTCCTTTTGGTCAGCTTCCTGCTCTTAAACTTGGCAAGGGTTAATTCTCCCGACAGGTGACCACTTATTGTCGCCCCGGCAAGAATCCCCAGACCGAGTATTAGTATCACGAGTAACTCCGGCGAGAGTTTCTTTCCTGTCACAGCTTGGAGCAATGCAACCGGAAAACCTCCTGGGAAAAGCCCGAATGGATTTTCGACTCCTTGGACATGTGCTGATACAAAGTAGTGAGCAAGGTTCAACGCTCCAATCAGGGCTCCGATAGCCACAGTTGTTGCTAATGTTTTTTTCATTTTTGGCGGCCTTAGACTATATTTCGAAAGTAGTCTGTTAAGAAAGCTATTCCCTCATCAAGCCCGGCCCGGCATTGTTCCGGCGTCTTGCCCGTGGCGTACGGAACCTTATTCATTGCCTCGATAAGCGGGGCGATGGTTTCGTCAATACCTTCCATAATCTATTTCTCCCTGCGAACAACAATTTCCCAATCAACCTCATCTTTCACATCGAGTGTTTTATCGACCCTGGTTTCTTCAATCATTTGTGATGCCCTCATATAATTGTTATGGTCACACTTATTGCAAAAACACTTGCATCGAAAACTACCAGCATTATACCTCCATCTGGAACCTATGACAAAAAAAAAGGATTGTACCCAATGACTTTGCAGTTGTGATGTGTAAGGCCGAGCCAAACCACCTTGCTGGATTTGTCTTCTTAAAAAATTTGCGGAAAAAAAGCTGCTTGATCAATTCAATCCGGGACCGGGGTCAGGCCGAGAGTAAGTTCCCGCCGAGTGTGGGTTATTTTTGCCAGGCGTACTTTTTTGTCATCGACCGTAAAGACCGGGTCGAATGGCTGGTCGGTCAATAAGGAAGCGGCGACCAGCACCCCGATGTCAGTGGAATCGACGTTGTTTTCGGCAAGGCGACTTTCATACATTTTTGAGGCGATTATTCTGGCGATAGGAGTAATATTCATAGCTCCGATTTTGACCTTAGCTATGTGCAGATTCAAAAGACCGGCGGCATCAAGGGCAGGTTCCAACCGGACCGTTACAACAAGTTCTACGCCTCGTGTTACCACCGCGCCCGTAATCTCAATATAATCGGCCGTAAAAAACACGACAGGCGCTGATAATATGGTTTCGTCGTACCGGATGGGCCAGTCATAGTGGGCAATGATGTCGTTTACTCCATCCTCGTCTACAACCAAATTGAACGGCTCGGCCAACTGGGCGCCGTTGTAAAGCTGCGGCATCAACTGGTGGGTCAAATAGCGACTAACCTCGTTGGCCTCGGCAGCGGGCAATTGCTTAAAAGAAGCCGGCCTGTATAAAAGCAAAGAAAGTACGAACAATACTATTGCAAGGTCAACCAGGAGCCAGAGATAGATTCTTTTGAACTTTATTTTTTTGAAGAGTTTTAAGGTCGTGCCCCACATTCGAGTTCTTTCCTGTTTGATATAATCCATATCCTTGAACCATCTCAATGGTTACAACCACGATAATAATTTTTCGTTTATGGAAAATCAATTGCTAAAACCAAATCCGGCCGTTATAGTGATAAAAGTTTTTGACAAGATTATTTTCTTCGACAGGATATTTATGTAAGAAAGGCTGTTTTGAATATGTCGAACCATTTTGCTGACCGACTTTGTGATGCTGTAAAGGCCAAGAGGACACCTCTGGTTGTAGGGCTTGACCCTGTTTACCGGCGGCTGCCGGACGCTATAAAAAGCCATCGTGAGATGAACGACGAATTCGACGCTGCTGCTGCGGTGGACGCGATTTTTGATTTCTGCACACAGACTATGCGGATTATCGCGCCGATGGTCCCTGCGGTGAAGATGAATATCGCCTTTTTCGAGAAGTACCTGTGGGAAGGCGTGGAAACTTATTATTCGTTGATTTCCGAGGCCAACGACCTGGGCCTTGAGATAATCGCCGACGTCAAGCGCGGCGACATCGGCCATACGGCAGAGGCCTATGCCGCTGCTCATCTGCAAAACTCCGAGTTGGTGGGACTGGAAGACACCCTTGCCGCAGATGCCATTACCGTTAACGGCTTTGCGGGCGTCGACGGCATTGAGCCTTTCGCGAAGATGGCCCAGGAGCAGGGAAAAGGAATTTTTGTCTGGGTGCGGGCAAGTAATCCTTCCGCTGCCGCGATTCAGGATTTTGCCGATGCTGACGGGCAGATGATGTATGAAAAACTTGCCCAGATCGTTGGCGAAGTCGCCGACACCCCGGAGCGAATCGGAACAGGCGGCTATAGCTGTGTGGGGATGGTGGTTGGCGGCACGGCACCTGAGGTTACAACGGCTTTGCGACACAAGTACGATAAGATTTGGTTTCTTGTGCCGGGCTACGGCTCACAGGGCGCGTCGGCTGCCGATTGCATAAGGTTCTGTAAGCCGGACGGGACAGGGGCCCTGATCAACTCCTCGCGGTCAATTATCTATGCCTACGAGAGACCGAAATACAAGGAGCAGTTCGGCAGTGACTGGAAAAAATGCATCGAGCAGGCGGTAACAGACGCCAAGGTGGATTTATCGAACGCGATGCAGACACTGATATGAACAGAGAATTCTTCGCCGGCAAAAAGGTCTTAGTTATGGGGCTGGGTCGGTTCGGGGGCGGCCTCGACGTTGCCAGGTTCGCCTGCAATGCCGGCGCCAAAGTCAAAGTAACAGATTTAGCCGGCGCTGAAAAATTACAGGATTCGATAAAACAGCTTGAGCAATTCGGCGATTTCGAATATCAGTTCGGTTCGCACAAGCACAGCGATTTTGAGCAGGCCGATATCATCATAGTCAATCCAGCGGTGCCGCCCGACAATGAGTTTGTCAGGACCGCCGATAAGGGCGGCAAATTCGTCACGTCACAGATAAACATTTTTTTCCAATTGTGTCCTGCGCTGATAATCGGCGTGACAGGCGCTAACGGCAAGAGTACAACCGCTGCGCTTGCGGCGCATCTATTAAAAAGCGGGCTTGGCCGAAAAGGCATTAAATATTCGAACCTCTGGCTCAGCGGCAATATCGGCAATAAACCATTGCTGGGTATAATAGAGGCAATCAGCAAAAACGATTTGGTTGTACTGGAGCTGTCGAGCTTTCAGGGCCAGCAATTGGCACAGATTAAAAAGGCCCCGAAGGTAGCGCTACTGACAAACCTTACCCCGAACCATCTCGACCGGCACGGCTGCTTTGATAATTACTGCCGTGCCAAAGAAAATATCTTCAAGTTCCAGGAATCAGATACAGATTGCCCCGCAGTTTCGATTTTTAATGCCGAAGACAAAGTCGCAGCCGAATGGTTCGAAAAATACAAGAGCGACAAAGGCAGAACGTGTATAAAATTTTCAGCAGACGATGTAAGCAAGGATGTACAGCAGCACTATACTCTGCCCGGCCGGGCCAATCTGTCAAATCTGGCGGCCGCGATGGCCATTGCCAAATATTTCGGCCTCGATGATGAACTAATAAAGAATTCTCTGCCGGATTTCCAGCCGTTACCGCATCGCCTCCAGTTCGTGGCAGAGATAAAAGGCACCCGATGGTATAACGATTCGATTGCCACTACCCCGCAAAGTGCGATTGCCGCCCTTGAGGCCTTTGATCAGCCGAAAATCATTATTGCCGGCGGCTACGACAAGAACCTTTCTTTCATCGAGCTTGGCATCTGCATTTCCCAAAAGGCCCGCGCCGCTGTTCTGATTGGCTGCACTGCCGAAAAAATCGCAGACAGTATCAAAGCCTGCCCCGAAAACCGCACGATAGTTAAGTTCGCCGAGTCATTAGAACAAGCCGTCGAAATAGCAGACACCCTCGCAATACCCGGCGACGTAGTTTTGTTGAGTCCTGCCTGCGCCAGCTACGATATGTTCGATAATTTCCAGCACCGAGGCCGACAGTTTTCCAAACTCGTGAACAAAATCCGCCGCTAAGCGCATCGCAAAACAGAGCTAAAATAAAAATCAGGATGAGCCATCGAAAATCGCCCCAGAAATTGTGAGAGTTCGTATGAAGTTTCGAGACCACCCAATTCATGAGGATTAATCATTTCTTTCGACAATCAAATTCCATTCTAAATGCACGACTTTATATGGAAAATCCGGATCTAATTGGAATTTATTCGTGCACGCACATTGCACAGTTCAAACCCAGGTATTGAACCTTTGTTATCTATTCCAAGAATACGCACGGCACGTGGTACAAATGGCAAGGAAATATCAGATATGTCAAAGCCGATTTGTGTTAAGAACCCATCCGGAGATTGTTTTCTAATTCCGGCTGTTGCTATGCCGAGCAGATATTCGTTACCAGCACTATCTGTAATGAATACATGAGCTTGCTCGCCATATTGACCAAGCTCGGTAACAATTATGTCATCCCCTGGACAGTTTATGATTTCACCAGAAAATCTTAATTCAACCCAATGATCTTTAGATAAGGGGACTGCTGATTTTCCCGATGGTGGAGGGCCAACAAGCCATTTGAGTGGAAATGCAGGAGCTCTCCCAGTACCTATCCAGCCATTATCGTCAGGATCATAAGCATCTACGAGGGAGGATGGATATTCGAAAGTTACCCTGCCGATGCTCTTGTTGAGAGGCACAGAGGTATTATTGTCATTTACTGTAGTAATTGACCCCACAGTAATGGCCGCTATGGTAACCGCAGTGGTGACGACAGCACCCAACTTGGTGCCTGCAGCACCGAGAATAGTGCCGGCGAGACTAACTTTTGTTGAAGCAGCTGTTACGATGGCAGGAGACGCCTTGGCTGGTGTGGTTAATTGGGCAAATGCGCCCAGGGCGACCAGTAACCAACCCTTGCCGAAACCGTCCCGGGCTAATTGCCGTTTAAGTGTACGCTTCGCACGGAAGAATAAGGCATGTGTCTGTAGCTCACTACGGTTGATAATGTTAGCGATTTCAGAATACGACATTTGCTCAAAGCACCGCAGGATAAGAACGTTTCGGTGACTGAACTTTAGTTTTGCCATCGCTTCACATATTGCTTCCGACAGCTCCTTTCGGATCATTTTACTGAGGGTGTCGCTATCGGCTGAAGAATTAAGTTGCACTAAATGTACTTTCTCCAGTACCGACATTCGTATTTCATGCTGGCGTTGTCTATCACGGAAATACAACTGAGCCTTACCCAGTGCGGTTCGAAACAGCCATGCCCAAAACCGGTCTGGGCGCTTTAAATTTTTCAAGGATTTCATCATTTCCAACAATGTTTCCTGGGAAAGGTCCTGAGCTAAATTGTAGTCCAACGTAAGTTTATAAAGATAAGCGCACACCCTCCCCCCAACCAACTTAGCCAGAGAATCCATACCGCCCTGGTTGCCAAGTTGCGCCTGTTTGACTAACTCGAGGTAATCAACATTTTCATACATGCTAATCGTGTTCTATCCCTATAGTTCATAAACTGAGGATTTCTTACGTTTTTTTTTGAGATTTTTAAAAATTTGTACATAAGACTATAAAAGTTTTAGCTAAATGACGCAGATGTCGCAGAATTCCATTGTAGCTAATTTCTTGTCAGCAACAAGGTTATTTGCCAATACTATATTCCCTCCGTTCCATTTCAGGCTTTCTTAATACATATTAGAAAAAAATGCTGAATTTTTCAAAAATAAACGAATAAATACCCTAATTGTTGAACTATATCAAATATAGGGTATTTTCTGCAGCTCAATCTCATTAGGTTATGGAGGTAAATAAATGTTTTTCAGAAGAAAAAATCACGTTTCGCCAGTTTGTCCTAAAACAGGTAAAGTTCTTAAACACAACAAGAAACATCGCTGGATAAAGTGGCTGTTTCCCGTTACAGGCCTTATTGCATTGACATGGTTCCTTATCAGGGTAATACCAAAGCCGTCTCGTGCAGCATATCCATGTCAGCGGGTGGTTTTTCCGCTGGCTTCAGTTTTTGTAGTTTGGATTACGGGTGTAATTGCTTCTACCTTGGCATACCGCAAAGCCAGGCGATTATTTCATCAGTCACGGTATGTCGCTGGGGGGATATGTGTTGCTGTGGCTGTTATGACAATATGGTGGTCTATTAATATAACGAGTGATAACTCAGCAAAGGCAGCTTTTACACCAAGCGATCCCCCGAACATCCCGATGGGCGTAGCAAAAGGGATTAACCCAGGCCGCGTTGTGTGGATTCATGATGCCAATGCTACCAGTTGGAATGCCTCGACGGACTACTGGTGGGATGATAATAATACTGATCAAAACACAGTCGATAATATGATGGGCAAGAGCATACGAACTCTGGTATCAGAGCCAAATGACATAAATGCGTGGAACACACTTTTCAGACACTTCAACCAGGCAAAAGGCAAAGGCGATGTTGGATATCAGGCAGGTGAAAAAATTGTTATCAAGATCAATCTGAATAACAAGGGCAATTCTCTTGTGACTGATCTCAAAGCGATCGATGCATCGCCTCACATGGTTCGTGGTCTGTTGCGGCAACTCGTATACGAGGCAGGCGTGCCTCAGTCAGCCATCACTGTTTATGATGCGAAACGCCCTATTTTCACCAATGATCCTCTTAAGGACTGTGTTTACAACTCTTGTCATCCTGAATTCCCAAACGTCAATTATAAAGGTGGTGCAGGTTGGTTAAATGGACAAGATGGCCCATATCCAGAGGATGTCACGTGGGTTGCGGATGCGATTACCTATTCTGTTGGGTATACTAATTCAAAACCCAGGAGAATGCCACAGTGTGTACTTGATGCAGAATACATGATCAATATGGCAATATTGAAAAAGCATGGAGCAGTCCAGGCCGTTACGCTTTGCTTCAAAAATCATTTCGGAACTATTGGTTATGGTCCAGGACTCCATAATCAGGGTTATTGGCCTGGACCGGACAACGACCCCATGGGTTCATACGATTTACTAGTAGATATTGCAGGACACGAGAGTATTGGTGGAAAAACTATGCTTTATATGATTGATGGTTTGTATGGAGGTAGCGGATATGGCGCAAACCCGACGAAATGGACATCTGCACCATTTAACAATGACTGGCCTTCAAGTCTTTTTGTTTCTCAGGATCCGGTCGCGATTGATTCAGTTGGGTTGGACTTTATTCGTAACGAATGGACTCTCTATAATAATGCGGACAACTATCTGCATGAGGCAGCACAGGCAGATAACCCACCTTCCGGGACATTTTATGACCCCGAAAATGACGGAACGAGGCTGGCCAGCTTGGGTGTTCACGAACACTGGAACAATTCGACAGATAAACAGTATAGCCGAAACCTCGGTATCGGCAATGGGATTGAACTTGTTTCCATAGAACGGTTAGAGGGTGACTTTGAACCGGATTATGATGTTGATTTCCAAGACTTTGCCTTTTTAGCTAATTATTGGACCGATAGCGGGCTTGGGCCGTACGGAGGAGGCGACCTTACCGGTGACGGAGTAGTGGATATGGATGACTTGCATGAATTTACCAAAAATTGGCTTGGAGGTGCTGAGTAGTTCTTTATTCCAAATGAAATCATTTTAGGGGGTCAGGCCGGGCGTTTTCTTTTTAAATTTTGATATGTAACTTTGTTATTTGCATTTTAATTTTTGATTTTGATTGAGCCGAAGGCTCAACATCTGTGGCTGAATTTTTTTCTTGACTTTTGTTTGACAATCTGTTAAAATGCCTCCATGTTTACCAGACGGTAAACATAAACCGCCAGAAGGCACCGCCGCAGGGTCAGCAGACCCGGATTCCCAATTAGTAAATGCTAAATTGTCAATTATTATTAAGAAAGGTTTCCTGGTTTGAATATTAGTATCTTAAATTTGCCTGCCCTCCGTAGCTTGCTGCCAAGTAGCCCGCAGGGCGAAGGATGGGTTTTCGGATTTCGACTCAAAAACCGTATTTTTTACTGCCAATCAGCCCCTGTACTGCGCCGAGGGAGAAATCAATCACTTTGAGGCAATTATGCAAAACAAACCCAATTTACTGAAAGCTCGAATGAACGTAGCTTCTGTTATAATAAAGGATTACGAAGATGAACGACTTTACAGACGCGAAAAAAACAAACCCAAAACAAACCCAATCAAACCCAATTTCTCCGCTTTTTTGCTTACCCATTTTAACACTTGCGCATATGATTGATTTTAAAACCTGCTCTCTAAAAACCAGGGTGGTTTTTTTATGTCTTTTGTGCTTTTTGTGGCAATATAAAGCTTTCCAATTTTCTCCCCCGCGACACGCATCACGAATTACTGATTATAGGAACATGGCTGTCGAAAAGAGGGAAAAACGTAAAAAAGCGCCCTTCGACTTCGCTACGCTTCGCTCCCTTCGACTATGCTCCCTTCGACTTCGCTACGCTTCGCTCAGGGCAGGCAGGGCAGGCAGGACAAGCTTTGACTTCGCCTTCTGGCGAACAGGGGTGTATTATAGCATATTTTTAGTTAAAAGTAAAGTGAATTGTTGAGTTGATGGCTGTTTTTTGGCTGATATCGGGGATTTCCTTCCCTTCGGTTACACTCAGGGTAAACTCTTTCGCTCGGGACAGGTGTGTCAATCAAATGCGCAGGGGGTTAAAATGGGTAAGGCAAAAAAAGTGGCTGTTAGTGAAAATTTTGAAAGTTGTTGAAAGTTTTAGCGTTTTTTTATGAGAACAGGGGACCTAAAGTTGCGTTTTTGGGATTGGCGTTTTGAGAACATGCGCATTTGAATCGATGGCAAATCAATCATATGCGCAAGTTTGTTGTTTTTTGTAAACATGGAATTTTGGGAAATCGCGGTTTTTGGCTTAAAAACGGGGGGAAATTGGGGCGATTTTGGTCTCTGGTTTTGAGAATCGGCGCGAATGATTGAACTTGGGGTTTTGCAAAGTGCCATTATTTTTTATAGTTTAATATAGAGACTGCTTTTTGTAATACCGATATTAAGAGGAAAGGTTATGTACGCTCTGAAACAGACAAAAAAATGGCTTGGTGAAATCATTGAAATTTCTTTATTGAGAAGAGGAGGTAGAGTTATGGAATCAATAACAAACGTGGAAACAAAAAAGTACTTTGCAATTGCAGGGGCTGTACTGCTTGTTTTTATGGTAGGCCGCTGGAGCGCTGGTCAATCGCCTACTCCGGCAAAAGCACAGACCAAAAAAGCCCAAACCGCCAGGGTTGAGCAGTCGAACGTAACAGTCCAACATCTTCAGGAGCTGCTCCGCCAAAGCAAACAAATGACCAGTTTACAGCGAGAGCAAGCACTCGGCAATTACATCAACAAGCAGATCCGTTGGAAAGGCACTCTCAAATCAGCATACAGCAGTGAGGGCAAGTTTTTGGCAGTACTACGCCACAGCGTGAAACCATCGTGGGCGCTCGGCCACAGAAATGTTTTCGTGACAGCAGACTTTGCTGCTTCCGAAAAGAAAAAGCTGCTCAATGCCCCCAAGGGATCGCTGGTAACATACCAGGGTATTCTGAGCGAATATACCGGCTCTGCCAAAAAACCGTGGCGCGTTACAGATGGTAAAATTCTCTCTGTGGAAACAGTCAAGCCCACAACAAAGTCAAAATAGCAGAACAAATAAAAGGCGTCTTCGTAATCGCCTATGCATAAGCATAACAAGGCTCAGGCTTGAAAATAAATTTTTCTTGCCTGAGCTTTTTTGGATGCCCATTCTCGTCGGAACTGTTGCGGGATTAATTCAAGGTATTGTTTTGACGGCAAGTGCGGGTTTGGGTCCGCCTTCGCTCAAAGCTACGGCGGATCTTTGATATTATATGGTCGGAAATGAATCCAGTTTTGCCAAGTGAAAAAAAGTGCCGTATCCCTTTAATTTCCCCCGTACACCTTTAATTCCCTTGGAGCCTCTAAAGCCTGTCATTTGCACATCAATAGGCTTTCACATAGAAGATACGCCCGAATACAAGACAATTGTGCATACTATAAACACAACTCAAGTACTCGGGCGCATCACAATACCAAGTAGTGGTATCAAGAAGATTAAAGAGCTAAGGTGATGTTTATTTCTTTTTTCGTTTTCTATCCGGTCGTTGAGTTAATGCTGATCCAGCAACGCTCTTTGCACTTTTTGAGGTTCTCTTGCTTCGCAACAACCTTGAAGCGGTTTTGCCTACTCGTTTGGAGGTTTTTTCATTACGTCCCATTTTTTTTACTCCTAATTGTTAAAAGTTTTTTAATAATGTGCGCCCAGCTTCATAACTGGGCGCACCCCATTTGGCCTTATAGGCCCCCATAGGACATAAAAGTCCAATGGTGCTTAATAGGCCGAACAAATACAATTTGTCTTGGCATCGCCAGCATCCTTTCTGGAAATCTCTTGACTTATGGGGCGGGATAACCGATAACACACTTGGTTACAACATTTGGGGCTATCCCGCCCCCGCCTAAAGGTTGAGTTTCCTTTATTCCTTTAGGTGAAATAAAATATAGGGCTGCTCTTTACCGAGGGCAGTCCTATTCATTTTCTTCTTTTTCTGCCTTCTTGGGCAGGGTTTCTTTAAAAGCATTAAGGATATTTATTAGTAGCCCCATTTCTTCTTGTTTGGGTTTTCCGCCATCAATCGACAATGATGCGGTCTTCTCACCAAATGGAAATGTCCATATAATTGGCCCCAAAGCCTTTTTTTTCACATTCTGCAAATTTGTATTCATAGGCGACTCCTGCGATTCTTGTGCAGTATTATCTTGTTCTTCGCCCACACTATAATCTATTTCATATACTTTTGCAAATGAAATTGTTTCTCTGAAGGACTGGATTAGGGTTTCTGCTGCTTTTATGGAAAATTGCCTTTGTTGCAGAAACCATTTTACAGTTTCATCCGAAGGCAGAGTCCGTGGGTACTCGTCTTTAATATCTTGAAATACTGTTGGGGCTAAAGCTGCACATTTAAGGGCTTGGTTTTTGTCAACACTATTTTCGGGCGCATTTAAGATAGTAAAAGCGCCCTCCGATATTCGAACTTTGCCCTTAGTACGGTCTAAAAGCTTATATTGAAAAAGAGATGACAACACCTGTAACGCTCTGCCGCTAAGGGACTTATAACCAATAGATGTAACCGCTATCTCTCTTGCAATAAAATTCTTGCCCTCCTTTCTATATAAATCACCTACTCTTTTCAATGCCTCTTGAAGCCCAATAATTGGATATGTGGGGCTACGTCTCTTTGTTTTCTTTTCTTTTGCCATAATTACACTCCTTAATTAACAATACCATACGGAATATAGTATCGTCCAAAGTCCGATCCCTGTCAAGAAAAAAGGGTTTAAAAAAGAATATTTTTACAAAAATAATCCTTGGTAACCCGTTCAGTGACAGATATCATTACAGAATGATGGTAAATGGCTCTTTTGCCGTCTGTTCTGCGTCGGCCTGCATCGGAATAGCTATGACTATGCCTGCTTCAGCCTCCTTGCCAGTCGCCAGAATTACTCATTTTCGGCGTCAAAGCAGTTTTTGGGATGACTTCGGTGGCGAATATCGCACGAATCGGTCTTACCAACGCAATCAGCAGTAATCTTTTCGGCAATCTCGTAAAGTGGCCCCCTGAAATTGTCGATTCGTAGGTTGGTATAAAGAATAACTATTTTTCGGGGATTTACAATGAACGAAAATAACGAAGAAAGAAGGACAGAGAAGAGACTGCGTTACCACTGGCCGGTCTGGTTCGCTGAGGACTTTAACAGAACACTGCAGCAGGGCCAACTGATAGATGTTTCCAGTAATGGCGCGGCATTTACGTGCGCTGCTGACAATGACTGTCCGTATCCGGGGCAGGAGATAACCACTCGCTTTAGTGTCCCCTGCTTTGCGACCGACGATTCGTTCGATATGGCAAGTTACACACGCACCGGCAGTATCTGCCGGGTCGATACCATAAATGATTTCACTCGCCGAGTTGCGATCCAGTTCGCAGAACCTTTGCCTTTCAAGCCCGGCGAACAGACTGAAAGCGAATCCGATACGAAAGCGAGACTAAAGGCTGTAACAATATAACCGCTTCCGGCGAGCGGTTGATATTATAATTTGCCTTCGCAGAGGCTGAAATCCAGTGGATTAATCCGCTGGATTTTTTTACCCTTAAGGGCATAATTCAAACTGACCGACTCGCCGTGCTGGCGCCCGTCGCAGCAGGTGGCCAGTTTGATAGTGAATAGTGTTTAGTGAATAGTCGTTAGTGAGCGGAAGCCGACTTTGTCGGCAGCTAATTTAAGATACTTGCCCGCTCGCCGTGCTTCGCTCGTCGCAGCAGGCGGATAAACGTAACAATTCAATTGAGATAAGTATGTTTCCGGCCTAATTTCCAAATTTTTAATTTCTAATTTCCGGTTTTTGGCTTTATTATACGCCTATGCTGGAAAAAGGGCTTGTACAGATATATACCGGTGACGGCAAGGGCAAAACGACAGCAGCGTTCGGGCTTGCGCTGCGAGCGGCCGGCCAGAACAATAAGGTCCTGATATATCAGTTCCTCAAACCGCCCTCGCTGGATATCGGCGAGCGATCTGCGCTGCAATTAGGGGCGGTGAGAATCAGGGTCGAAGCGCTCGACCTGCCGTGGGATATGGGTAAATCACTTGACGATGAAAAGGCCGTCGCCCGAATGCGGCAGGGGATCAGTGAAGTACTCGGGCAAATCGCAGAAACGGCCCAGAAGCGATTCTACGATTGTCTGATACTCGATGAGATTGTGTTTTGCCACGCCGAAGGTCTTGTCCGGCTGGAAGATATTAAAAATATCATCGATAGAAAAGACCCGGCTGTTGAGATTGTAATGACGGGCAGAGGGGCAACTGAAGAATTGATAGCGATGGCTGATTTGGTGACGGAGATGAAAAAAATCAAACATCCGTTCGATAAAGGCATTGGTGCAAGACGTGGTATTGAGTATTAAAAAAGTGCGGATATCAAGTTGGTAGGGGAGTTTTTCTGTGTCTAAGAATGTAGCTGTGATTATCTGTGCGGCGGGCGCGAGCAGGCGGTTCGGCGGGAAAAGGAAAAAGCCTTTCGTTGATGTGGCCGGCCGGGCAGCGTTTCTGCGAAGTGTTGAGCTATTCACCGACCGCCAGGACGTTAAGCAGGTGCTGCTGGCTATTTCACCGGAAGACGAAGAACTGGTGAAGATTAAATGGGGAGCGAACCTGGGTTTTTTCGGTGTAAAGATTTGTTTCGGCGCAAATGAGCGTTTCGATACCGTCGCAAAGGCTATGGAACTTATTAAAGACGATATCGACCTTATAGCTGTCCACGATGCTGTGCGGTGCTGTATCACAGAGAAGTGGATTGACGCCGTTTTTGCCGAGGCCGGCAAAACCGGCGCTGCGATACTGGCGTCTGCGGTTGTGGCGACTATAAAAGAAGCGAAAGACAATACGATAACCAAAACCGTTGACAGAGCCAGCCTTTGGGAAGCGCAGACGCCGCAGGTTTTCGACGCTGATTTGCTCAAGAAGGCTTACGCAAATCTGGCGAATCTGGACAAGAGCACAATCAGCGATGACGCTCAACTCCTCGAAGCCATCGGCCGGAAGGTCTCAATCGTGGAAACCGATTCTTCGAACATCAAAATCACACGGCAAAGTGATGTCGCAATCGCAGAAGCGATTCTCAAATCCCGACCCAAACCCAAACCAAAAGGCCCCAGAGGGCCATACATCGAGGCCGAATGGTAAAAAACTCAAACTGGCCGGCGGCCAGTTTGAAATGTCAAAAGTAAAAAATAAAAAATCAAAACTGTGGATTCAGCCTGCGGCTGATAGTGATATAAATCTCACACACGCTTGTAGCGGCTAATGGTGTTTTTTCTTTTTTTTGGTGGGTTTGTGTGTTAGACTTCTGCTGAGTTTGTGCTGCAAAGGCCGATATAAATAAAAGGGTAATACTTTAGCCGAGTGGTGTGTCGGTGTCGGCCGTAGTAATTTCGGCTCCGACGAGCTTGTTCGTGGCCCATTCTCGCCGGAATTACTACTTGATTAGCATTTACATAAGTTTTTATAAGCATTGCTTCAATTAGCTAAAGTGTTACATAAAAGGACTATTATTTTTTTCAGATTCAAGGTAAGTATGGAAACTTACACCACCAAAACAGCTTGTCTCGGTAAAAAAACAACCGATACTGCTAAAGGCCTAAATACAGCGGGGGCCAGATTCCATTTTATCGGGGTAGGCGGTATCGGAATGAGCGGCCTGGCGAAACTGCTGATAAAGAACAAGGCCATTGTTACCGGCTCGGACCAGATGCAAAGCCCTGTAATAAAGCGACTTATTGAAACAGGTGCAGATATTAGCATTGGCCACAGCAGCGAGAACCTTGCAGAAGAAGTTGATGCTGTCGTTGTCTCGGCAGCGGTAAAAGAAGATAATCCCGAATTAGAGCAGGCACGGGCAAAAGGGCTGAAGGTTTATAAATATGCCCAGATGCTTGGGGCATTGATGAACAACTACGACGGGATTGCGGTGGCGGGTACTCACGGCAAAAGCACGACCACCGGGTGGCTGATACACTTGATGAAACAGGCAGGCGTCGATGCGAACTTTATTGTCGGGGCCGATATTGCTCAATTGGATAGTTCTTCGGGTGTCGGGGACAGCAGGTATTTTGTGGTCGAGGCCTGCGAGTACGACAGGAGCTTTTTGAATCTGGGGCCTAAAATCGCCTGCATACTCAACATCGAGCAGGACCACCTGGATTATTATAAAGATGAACAAGAGATAGTCGAGGCGTTCGGCGAATTTGCCGGCAGGTTGGAGCCGGGCGGTGTTCTAATCGCCAACGGCCAGGACGCAAACGTTGCCAAAGTAATCGAGGCGCTGCCGAGGGATGTGAGTTGCCTGACCTTCGGAATTGATGGCGACTATGATTTCTCGGCCCGGAACGTTGAGTTGAATGACGGGCTGTACCGTTTTGAAGTATATCACAATGGACAGTTGCTCGGCTCGACCGGAATATCATTGCCGGGGATACACAATGTGTTAAACGCATTGGCGGTAATCGCTGTAGCCGGTGCCGCCGGAGTTGATGTCGGGCGAATTCTCGAACTGCTGCCGGATTTTACCGGTATTGACCGGCGGCTGATGCTGAAAGGCAAAGTTGGTAAGATTACGGTGCTGGATGATTATGCCCATCATCCAACCGAGATACGGGCATCATTGCAGGCTATACGCCAGAGGTATGAGCCGGCGCGATTATGGTGTATTTTTCAGCCGCACCAGTACAGCAGAACGAGATTTTTGCTTGATGATTTCGCCGAAAGCTTTAAGCTTGCGGATGTAACGATAGTTCCGGAAATTTATTTTGTCCGAGACACTCTGGCAGCAAAGAAAGAAATTAACTCGCGGATACTTGTTGAGAGAATCAACGGCAACGGAGCTACAGCGGTGTTTATCGACGCCTTCAGTGCGATTTGTGAGTATCTTAAAGAAAATGTAGCTGCCGGTGACCTGGTGGTTACTATGGGTGCAGGCGATATTTGGAAGGTTGCAGATGAGTATATTCAGTGGCTTAGAAGAGATTGTTGAGACCGATTACCCGTTGTCCAAGAGTACGTGGTATGGGTTGGGCGGACCAGCCGATTATTTTATCAGGCCACACACGCTCGAACAGCTAAAAGAGGTAGTGGTTCGGTGTAACGAGAACAATATTTTGATTTACGTAATGGGTTTCGGGTCAAACCTGCTTATCAATGATGACGGACTTCGGGCGGCGGTGATAAAGCTCGAAGACCACCAGTTCACACGAACCGAATTCGACGGCGAGCAGTTGACGGCCTGGGCGGGGGCGAATCTGGGGGAGCTGGTTTTGGCCTGCGTGAAAAAAGAGCTTTCAGGAATCGAGGCCCTGACGGGGATTCCGGGCTCAGTTGGCGGAGCGATAAGAATGAACGCCGCCGGCAGCTTCGGAGACATCGGGACGGCGGTGGAGAGAGTGACATTGATGGATCGTCAGGGTAATGTTTTTGAAAAGAGCAAGCCTGAGTTGGTATTTGACTATCGCAAAACAAATATTACGGCGGACTTTATTCTAAACGCGCAACTAAAACTCAACCCCGCAGAAGCCGAACAGATTATGCGGACCGTGAAGGAGATCTGGATTTACAAAAAGAATAATCAGCCGTTAAATACGAGAAACTCCGGCTGTATATTCAAGAACCCAAGAGGTGTCTCGGCCGGCGCTATGATAGATAAGGCAGGGCTCAAAGGCTTGCGGTGTGGGGCGGCGGTTGTCAGTGAAAAACACGCGAATTTCATAATCGCAGAAAAGGGATGCAAAAGCAGTGATGTTATGAAGCTGATAGACGAGATAAAACACAAAGTTAAAGAGCAATTCGACATTGCCCTGGAACTTGAAATCGAAATCTGGAAATAGTGAACCACCTTCAAACTGACCGACTCGCCGTGCTGGCGCCCGTCGCAGCAGGTGGTCAGTTTGAGAAATCAAAAGTCAAAAATTAAAAATCAAAATTGCGGATTCAGCCTGTGGCTGATACTGATTTTATGTAATCTTGCTTTTGTTGTAACTTCTTTGCAACTAAGGTTAAAGCAAATACTTGAAGTTTTTAGGTCAGTTTGAATAATCGTACTACTCGAAAATTGAAAATAGTAAATAGTAAATTAAAAGCAGTCGTTCTTGCCGGAGGTCCCGGCAGCGAATGCGGTATCAGTCTTCAAAGCGGTGCCTGCGTGGCTGAGGCATTAAGGGGGGCCGGCTTGTGTGTTAAAACTGCCGATATCACGCCGGACGATATGGGTATTCTGGCCGCTGACGGGATTGACGTGTTTTTTATCGCGCTGCACGGCGAGTTCGGTGAAGACGGGCAGTTGCAGCAGATACTCGAAGAAGCGTCCCTTTCTTACACAGGCTGTGGCCCTGCGGCGAGCAAACTGGCCTTCGACAAGATAGCAAGCAAAAAGGCCTTTACCAGGGCCGGTGTAAAGACACCTGCTGCAATTGAGTTCAACGGCGAGGCGGACATAAAGCAACTGCAACAACTGGGCGACAGATATGTCGTAAAACCTGTAAGAGAGGGAAGCAGCGTCGGTATCAGTATTGTTGATGATGGTGATGAGGCTATCGCTGTTGCGCAAAAGACCCTGAGCGAATTCGGCGACTGCATGATAGAAGAATTTATACCCGGACGGGAAATAACGGTAGGGATTCTCGGTGACAGGGCTTTGCCGATTGTGGAGGTGCAAACGCGGACCGGCTTTTACGATTATCAGGCAAAGTATCTCGATGAGCAGACAGAATACCTTTTTGATACGATTAAAGACCCGGCGCTGGCAGAGGAAATTCAGACGGCGGCACTTGAATGCTTTGGCGTGCTGGGCTGTCGTGACTTTGCAAGAGTTGATTTCAGACTCAATGATAAGCATGAGCTTTACGTGCTGGAAGTTAATACCATACCCGGCTTTACGAGCCATTCGCTTTTGCCGATGGCGGCGGCAAAGGCGGGACTTTCGATGAGCGACTTATGTGTTAAAATTATCGAAGCGGCATTAGAAAAAACGAGTATTGATTGCCGATGACAGATTATTCCATTTTCAACTGCAAACCTGCAACTGTTAACTAAAAGCTATGGCCAGAAGAAAAAAAAGAAAGAGCAAAAAGAAAAAAACATCGCCGGTGTTTGGATTTGCTAAGACTAAGAAAAGCAGGAAACAGCGCAGCGAACACAGCCTCGCTAATTTTGCAGGTATTTTAAAAGTGTTGGCTGTGGCCTGTGTTCTTATCGCGGCAGGGGCCGGCCTTGTATTTCTGGATACGTACGTTGGAAAGGTTGTTCCTGTATCGCAAAAAATCGGAGTTCTTGAATTGATAGATGTGCCGGTATGGGCCAACGACCCGCTGAAAAAAAAGATATATACGGCAGCTATGGCCGACGGTGAGGATTTGAGACTTGATGAGGATGCGGCAAAGTCGGTGCAGGAAAATATCGCCGAACAAGTTGTATGGCTGGATGAGGTAAAGGTACAGGTTGGGCATGACAGTCTTAGCATCAAGGCCAATTGGCGAAAACCGTTGGCAGTAATTAAGCCTTCCCTGCGCAAGCGGTGCTACGTCGACGCTGAGATGGTGGTGCTTGATTTTGTGCCGATGCCCGGTCTGCCAATCGTAGAGGTGAAAGGTTTGGCAAGATACAAAACACCGTCGCCGGGTGATGTTTTGGAGCGGGAGGACCTGGCGGCAGCTATAGCGTTGCTGGACAGGCTGGACCAGATGGATGGACTTGTTACGCCTGACAAGCCGCTGCTTTCTGAAATTGACAGAATAGATATGAGTAATTTCAACGGTCGCAGAAGTAGTCGGAAACCACACATCGTCCTGTATGCGAAAGACGGTACAGAAATTATCTGGGGGGCGCAAATCGGGGCGTGGCAGCGGCACCTGGAAGCTACGGACGAAGAAAAACTCGGCGGACTATATGAATATTACAAAGAATATGGGACGCTATTAAACGGGGTAAAGTATATCAATCTTCGCAATCCGCAGGGAAATATCTCTCAGCCTGTCGATAAATACTAAACGGTGGTACTATTCAGCGCAGTTGCTAAATCGGTATAGCGGTAGGGAATTTGGAATTCCGTGCATATCGATTTTAATTTTTTCAGGGCTGACTCGCTTAATGTGCTTTGAAATTCGGCCTCTATCTTGCAGCAAAAGATTCTGCATCCGGCGAAACGATGTTCGTAAATCGTGCATTTGCCGTTTATGTTATAAGGGCATCGGCCTGTCGTCATCGGCTCAATTTTTTCCGGCGTTAGTTTTTCAGCCAGATATGTCAGTTCCGGTGTTGTAACAAACAGGCGGTGGTCGAAAGCATCGAAATCGCAACACCGCCCGCAGGCGTGGCAACTGTTGGAGGCATCGGTGTGATCACGGATTTGACAGTCCAGTTGATTGTAAATTTCAGCTACTCTTTTGATCATCTGATTGTTGCTGTTCATCCTGCCACCATTTTTTAGTGTTTTTGATTTTTTGTATTTCCTCGAAGCTGTAGAGCTTTCCGTAATTGACGCCGGGGCATTTTCGCACCGCTGTGTTCCAGTCGCCGGCACTGGCCAGGTTGCTTGCCCAGAATGGCCAGGCCCTGCACTGGTTCGGCCGAACAGGATAAATCACACATTGTTTTTGCCCTTTGATTTCCTGCAGGAATAGGCAGTCTTTAGTAACGGGGTGTTCGACAACCGTTGTGTGCAAGGCGATACGCTTTAGATACTTTTGACGCAATTGCCTGATTGTCATTTTCAGGAAATCCGCGAGAAGCTCAATCTCCGGCCTGGTAATCCAGATATAGCCTTCATCCGGCCCGGAACAACAGTTACCACACTGGGCACAGGCAAAATGCAGGCCGGCTATATACCACGAGGTTTTATTCTTCTTAGTCACTGATTTTTTTAACTTACAAGCTTTGTGGTTTATACTGTTTGGTTATTGATATTCAACCAGTCACTGATTATCCTGACAAACTCTTTTCCACTCTCAAGCATTTGTTTGGCTTCTTCTTCTGATATAACAAAGGTGTATTCATAATCCCCAACCTGCCTCTTCCCAAACGCCCTGTTGAGTTCCCTGCCCATTTCTTTGGCAAATACACCTGCCTTTATAAAGTGCTCTCCGAAAGCGGAAATTACCCCCTTATGAGATGAAAAAGATAAGCTCTTAGTCAGCAGTACTGCTTCGGTACAGTAGAACATGGCATAGTAGGTCCTTGACACAGATGATTCATAGTCTTTGTCTTTAAGAAGTATCTCGGCACTTTTAAGATACCGCATCGCTCTTTCGATTAAAGCAGATATTTCTTTCATGCAGATACTCCTTCTTTGCGCAGGTTCATCAACAACGGACTGTTGACCTCTGTATAATCATTTTCCGAGACCGGATATATAGACAGTAACACACCATAGTTGAGATTTATATCGGTAACTATGTCGATCAGGCGGTCTATCTCTTTGCCTGCAACGACGTCGCCGGAAAGTACAACTGCCAAATCAATGTCCGAGTCCTGGGTTGCTTCATTTCTTGCCCATGAGCCGTAAAGAATTATGTTTTTCAGCCTTTGGCCGTATAGTCTTTCGACTTTTTCTCTGAATTCTTTAAGTACCGCCTCTATTGTCATATAATGTATCCTTAAGTGTTCTACCCTATCTGTTTATTCAGATTATACGACAATCCTTTCATAACAACAATTGTCCTTTTCGTTCGCAAAATGCCCAAACATTATTTTGCTGTTGGTTTTTACCATTTCAGGACGGCGCCGGTGTCGGCGCTGGTTGCCATCGAGGCGTATTTTGCCAGGCATCCTTTGGTTATTCGCGGCGCAGGGGCGGTCCATTGGCTTTTTCGCTGGGCCAATTCATCGTCAGATAGTTTTACATTTATAGTATTGCCGGGGATATCTATTTTTATTATGTCACCTGCCTTTAATAATCCAATCGGTCCGCCTACGGCTGCTTCAGGACTGACATGGCCGATACATGCACCTTTTGTTCCGCCGCTGAACCTGCCATCGGTAATCAGTGCCACTGACTCGCCGAGACCTGCGCCAACGATATAGCTTGTTGGGCTAAGCATTTCCTGCATACCTGGGCCGCCTTTGGGGCCTTCGTAACGAATGACAACGACGTCGCCGGCCTTTACTTTGCCGGCCAGGATGCCGTCGCAAGCCTCTTCCTGACTCTCGAAAATTACCGCAGGGCCTGTGTGAGTGAGCATTTTGTCCGCTACGCCGGCTGACTTGACCACACAGCCATCAGGGGCGAGATTGCCTTTAAGAATGACCAGACCGCCGGTACTGGAATAGGCATTATCGAGAGTATGTATGACGTCGGTGTTCTTAATCTCGGCGTCAGCGATATTTTCGCCAAGAGTTTTTCCGGTTACGGTCAGGCAATCAGTATTAAGAAGATTCTTTGCCCGACTGATTTGGTTTAGTATTGCGCTTATGCCGCCGGCATTGTCAACGTCCTCTATGTGGTAGTCGCTCGATGGAGAGACCTTGCAAATGTTTGGACATTTGGCTGAAATTGCGTTTATCCGGTCAAGGTCGTATTTGATGCCGGCCTCGTTCGCTACCGCTAAGGAGTGGAGAATGGTATTTGTCGAGCCGCCCATTGCCATATCCAGGACAAGGGCGTTGTCCAGTGATTTTTCAGTAATAATATCCAGCGGCTTGATGTCCTTTTCGAGCAGGTGCATAATCTGTTTGCCGGCTGTTTTGTAAAGGTCTTGCCTTTTCGGGTTGACGGCCAGGATAGTGCCGTTACCCGGCAGGGCTATTCCGACCGCCTCGCAAAGGCAATTCATCGAATTGGCAGTGAACATGCCCGAACAGCTTCCCTGGCCCGGACAGCCGGTGCGCTCAAGTTCGTCTAATTGCTGCTGGTCAATCTTTCCAGCATTGAACTGGGCAACAGCCTCGAATATAGTTACCAGGTCAGAGGCTTTTCCATCTTTGGTTTTGCCGGCGGCCATTGGCCCGCCTGAGACAAAAATCGTTGGGATATTCAGTCTTACCGCCGCCATTAACATACCGGGTATGATTTTGTCGCAGTTGGGGATGCAGACAAGGGCATCGAAACAGTGGGCCCTTGCCATGGTCTCTACGGAATCGGCGATAATCTCGCGCGAGGCCAGTGAATATTTCATGCCGGTATGGCCCATCGCGATTCCATCGCAGACTGCTATGGTATTAAACTCAAAGGCAGTACCTCCAGCCTGTCGCACAGCCTGCTTTACCGTTTGGGCGACCTTGTTTAGATGAACATGCCCGGGTACTATTTCGCAGTAACTGTTGGCGATGCCGATGAAGGGCTTGTCAATGTCCTGGTCGGTCAATCCACAGGCACGAAGCAGTCCCCTGTGGGGAGCCCTTTGAAAACCTTCTTTAATCGTATCACTTCTCATCTTCGGTCCTTTTCACTAAAAATCGTCCACAGACAACTAATATTAGCCGAATAAGGAAGGAAAATAAAGAAAAATCGATTGTTTTTGAGAAGGATAAGATTTATAATTACTTTTTTAATATCACAAAATCGAAACTTGTTAAGGAGTCTGAACAATGTCAGAAAAGCTTCTCAGTTGGTTTGCGGGCATGGTAATCTGCACACTTGTCTTGGCGGGGGGCTGTGAGCCTGCCGGCGAAGAGGCAGGGCAGCTTAAAGTTAAGCCCGGAAAAGTGCCGGCAAAACCCGAAATAACCGGGCCGGTGGCAATAGCGTTCAAGTTTGCCCCGCAGGATGTGACAACGTATAAGGTAACACTTGACGAAGAAATGAGTCTGAAATTCGAAGGTGAACTGTCAAAGAAAGAGCAATTCCAGGACAAACGAAACCATGATGTCGTTGAAATAACTTTTACGCAGCAGATACAAAACATCAACCGAAAAGGCAATTGGGTGGCCAAAATTACTATCGATAAACTCAAATACTTTCAGGTTTACAAGAACAACATTACTATTGACTTCGATGGCACCAGAAGAAAAGACCAAAATCATCCACTGGCAAAGCTAATCGGGCAAAGCTACACGGTAGAAATAGCGCCAACGGGAAAAATTGCCAAGATTGTCGACGTGGTAAAGGCACGAGCGGCAATCAAGGGCATGTATTCGACCAAGGAAGCGGTTTCAAAGCTGCTTTATCCGGACAAAATCAAGAACCGGCACGGAACGCTGGTTCTGCCTGCCATCGACAAAAACCAATTGCAAACAGGCGAGAGCTGGAGTGGTACGAAGATTTTTTCTTTTAATATAGTAGGCCCTCAGCCACATGAAAAAATTTATACGCTCAAAGAGATTAAGACCATGGAAGGGCGACAGATTGCAGTTGTTGAAATGAGTGGTGTCCCGAGCACAGAACTGGCCGAGCAACTGCATAAAGAACAAGTGAAAGAGGACTTTGCAGATATATTCAGCAATACCGAAACATATTCCGGCCGGCTTGAGTTCGACCTGACGTCCGGCAAAGTCGAAAAATATTATGAGAAGCTGGAAACCGAATGGGTCATCATGGACCCGGAGGCATCTGTCGAGGTGTCTTCGGCTTTGAAAATGGGTGCTGTTCTGGTCTACAGGCTTGAAAAGGTCGATTAGAAACTATGTTACGATTACAAATTGACCGGGAAGGAGCAAAATTGAGAATCATTTTAAGTGTTTTTGCGGTTGTGGCACTGAGTCTGCTTGCAGGATGTGACGGCGGCGGCGCAAAGAAAGACCTCTTGACCGTAGATTTCAAAGAAGGTCAGAGCCTGCGATACAAGTTCGTCTCCAGCAGAAAGATTGAAGTTGACTGGGGCTCGATGAAAGGGAAATCCGGGTCGAGCAGGAGAGAAGTCAATAAATCCTCGGAGTCGATTGAAATGATTATCTCCTACGAGCCGGTCAAAGTAGAGCGATACGGACTTACAACCATCAAAGCAAAATGCGAAAAGGTAAAAATCAAACGTCGCTCAAAATCCCACAGGTCGGGTTCGAGAAAAGATGCTGCAAAGAATTTTGAAGGCAAAAGCTTTACGTTTACTGTTGGCCCCACAGGCAAAATAGAAGACTATTCGCAAATCGCGAAACTTGTCCGCAACGTGGGCAAAAAAGCTTTTCGGCCAAACAAGAAACAGGGCAGAATCAAAGAACCTGATATGATAGAAGATTTTATCGCGACACAGTGGTTCCTGTGGGATTCGGTCTCCAGTATAGACAAGGCCACCGAAGGAGTGGAAATCGGTCAAACCTGGCAGTCGCAACTTTCGGTGCCTAACTCAATGGTGCTGCGAAAAGCAAGGGACGTCACCTACAGGCTCGATGAAATACGCCAGAGTGAAAAAGGACGACTGGCGGTGATACACAGCGATTATTCTCTTGCCGAATCGATGCGGCGAAAATGGGTCTGGCCCTATACCGGCAGGTTCCAAATGAGCGGAACGTTCGGGTTTTTCAGAAACTACAAGTTCCTGGGTCTGCAGGGCGAAGGTGAAGAACTGTTTAATATGGATACCGGCCGAACCGAGCAGTACAAGCAGCAATACCGGATCGATATTGAGTGCGTATTGCCGTTGAGCCTCGGCGCACGGCCGAAAATAACTATCAAGCAGAGTTTGACAATGCAGCTTCTTGACGATTGAGAATGCTGTGCCGAATACGAGAACTAAGTTCTATAAGATGGCGGAGGTAATCAGAGATTGAAACGCGAAAATCTGTGGGCTCCGTGGCGAATTAAATATATTCAGGGCCTGGATGAGAGTACCGATTGTTTTATCTGCCATAATCTTGCAACCCCGCAGGATGATGACAAAAACCTGGTCCTGTGGCGAACAGATCGCTGTATTGTAGTGCTGAATCGCTATCCTTATAACAACGGGCATCTGCTTGTAGGGCCGGTCCGACATATTGCCGGCCTTGAGGAAGCAGACGACGAGGAACTGCTGGAGTTGATCAAGATGGTCAGGGAATCGCAGAAAGCCCTCTCAGCAGCGATAAAACCGCACGGCTTCAACGTTGGAATGAACTTCGGCCGATGCGCAGGGGCGGGACTGCCTGGACATCTGCATATCCATATCGTTCCAAGATGGGACGGAGATACAAATTTCATAAACGTATGCAGCGATACCGATGTTATCAGTCAAAGCCTGACAGAGCTTTTTGAGCAGTTGAAACAAGTAAGCAAAGAGCAGAATCTTCCCGATTTACACCCTTAAGGGTGGTAGATGTCCGCGAACAAAACCATAATTAGTTATTTTTAAGTTACAACCTGTGGCACAAGTTACCCGCGGATAAACGGGAAAATTCAATTGAGACCAGTATATAATTATGCCTGAAGAACTTAGCTGTTATGCAGTTTGTGAAAGTGCCGGTCGCGGCCGGGCGTTTGCAGAAAAACCACATCCGTATCGCTCGGATTTTGAGCGTGACCGTGACCGGGTAATTCACTGCGAGGCATTTCGCCGCCTGGAAGGCAAAACCCAGGTGTTCGGGCCGGGGGTGGACGACAGCTACCGCAACCGCCTGACGCACAGCCTTGAAGTTGCCCAAATTGGACGGACCATCGCAAAGAGGCTTGGCCTGAATGATAGTCTGACCGAGGCAATTTGCCTGGCACACGACCTGGGGCATTCGCCTTTCGGGCACAATGGTGAAAAAGTGCTGGATGATTTGATGGGCAGGTTCGGCGGGTTCGAGCATAACCGCCAGACGTTGCGAATCGTTGATTTGCTCGAACATCCTTATCCGGACTTTGTCGGCTTGAACCTGACTTACGAAACCCGGCTGGGTCTGGCCAAACACAGAAGTCCTTATGACAACACACAAAGCCGAAGCTTCAGCGAAGCGAATTGTTCTCTTGAAGGACAGACCGCCGACATTGCCGACCGCATCGCGTATAATTGTCACGACCTCGAAGACGGTATGAGGTCAGGGTTAATTAACACCGAACAGTTAGAAGAAATCGAAATATTTACTGAAGCACGAGAGGCGATAAATGCCAAAAAAATTAAAGACCCTGCCGTCAGTAGAATAAGAACCGCAAAAGCGATTATCGATAAACTTGTCAGCGACTGTATCGAGGCAGGCAAAGAAGCTATTGCCCGGGCAAATATAAAATCTCTTGACGAGGTCTGTCAACATAGTGACAATCTGGTTGTGTTTTCCGGCCCGAACGAAGCTAAATTAATTGAACTGGAAAAATTTTTATTAGAGAACCTTTATCGACATAAATCCGTAACTAAAACTGCAGCCAAAGTCGAAAAAGGTTTGGAACAGCTTTTTGCCAGGCTGTGTCAGAAGCGTGAGCTTATGCCGCCTTACTTTCAAAGATTGATAAACACCGAAGGTTTGCAGCGTTCGGTATGTGATTATATCGCAGGTATGACCGACAGGTTCTGCCTGAAAATGTTGGAAGAAATCGGATAGTGAATAGTAACGATTAAACATGAAACGATTACTTACATCCTGTTTTGGTCTTGGATATTTGCCGATTGCTCCGGGGACATGGGGGTCACTGCCGCCGGTGTTCGTATATGGCCTGGCCGGTTATCTCGATGCGCCGGCAGTGGTAATTGCAATTGTAATGGCGATTTTGGCTTTAGCAGGTTCGGTTGTGTGTGTTAGATTTGCCCCGGCGGCAATAACTGCGACCGGCAAAAGCGACCCGGGTGAAGTAGTTGCCGATGAATTTGCAGGCCAGGCTGTGACATTCCTGGGTGCTATTGTTATATCGAGCGGTCCGGTATTAACGACGGCGGTGCTCGGATTTCTGCTATTCAGGTTGTTTGATATTGTCAAACCCTGGCCAATTCGCAAACTCGAAAAGCTGCCCAAGGGCTGGGGCATTCTTGCCGATGATTTATTAGCAGGTGTCTATGCGGCAATTGCGGTGGTGGTTTGTTTGAGGTTGCAGGTCTGCTGGTTTGAATGTTAGATTCGGAAGCAAGGATGGCCAAACAATACAGCATTGAAGTTTGTAGAGAGCTTGAGGAGAAAATTCATCAGGCCCAATTGCATCGGCCGGCTCGAATCGCGCGGTACGAGGCCGGGACCGAACTTGCTTATGATATCACGTCGGTTGATACCGCCGATACCGGTCGGGTGTATTTGGTTGTTGACAGATTCGTAGGCGGAGGCTTTGCCGGGCAGGTATACCGGGTAAAGGTCAAAGGAATTAAGGTTGAGAATAAACTAAAAAAACAACTTGGGGGGCTTCGGGTGGGCGGTATCTACGCGATAAAAATTCTTGTTCCGCCTTCGCAGCTTTCCCAGCTGTTTCGCAATGTGCTGTACTGGATTGGTTTTCAGGGACCGTTTCAACTTCAGGTCAATCCCACGGCAGCCAGGGCAGGGGCGCTTTGGCAGAAATTTATTCGGCGCGGGGCAAAAATTTGCTTCGGCAATGAAAACGCGGTTGTAGATATTTATGCGACGTTTGTTGACAAAAATCTCGGCAGTTGCGGCGAGCTTAGCCAGTGGATTGACGGACGCACCTGGCAGTTGGAAGTCGATGAGCACATGGATACGCTGAGGCGCTGGACCAGGGGCGAAACAGTCGACGAGGACAGATTGGGCTCACCAGAATACCGAACCAAAAAGCAATTCATGGCTGACTTTGTAAACCTGCTGCACAATATAGGGGCCTATGAATTTGCCAGACAATACGAGTGGTCTACGTGTAAGAGTCAGCCGAACTGCCTGAAAAGAATGAAAACGGGAAAAGACCCGTTAGTTGGTCTGGTTGCGGTTGATTTCAGAGCGGGACTCGCTCTTTTGCCATTTCTTCCTATGAGCCCGGGTGACTTTAAGCTCATCTTGAAGGGGCTGAAGCGAGGCAGTATTGTGCAATTCGACCGGGGCAGTGTGGACAAACTTGAGCGTTTCATGCAGGCACATAGTAACGAGTTTGGCGACATGTGGCCAATGCTGGAGGAGTTAAAAGCTGCTGAGTGCGTATATCGGGATTCTGTTCCCGATATTACACATAATCGTATAAGGCTGTTTAATGATCGACGATTATGGTCAACGATATTCGACAGTACCGTGACTGGGTGGCGGGTCCGAAACTTGATTGATGCAGACAACGAGCAGAAGTTGCGGACTAACAAAGTCTCGGCTATGTTGTTTTTTGCAATTGGGCTAATACCGTTTTTAGGCAAGCTTATCAGAAGGATTTGGGCCCGCGCGGACTGGCGCACGCATTACGGCAAAATACTGACAAGTTTCGGATATTTCAGAAGGGCGTTTAAGGCAAGGGTTGCCGAAAGAGTTATTTCCTGGCACAGGTCCGGGCGAGTTGGTCCTGAACGTGCGATAAAACTGGTCGAGCAGCCGTGGCGTTTCTTTTGCCATCTGCCGTTCCTGCTGTTGATTTTCCCTGCCTTACACAGATTTTTCACGGACCGGCAGTATTTCAAAGATAAGCTTTATTATGTATTTGTGCGGCCGATCGCATTGTACTTTAGCCCGAAGTTGCGTAATCAGTGGATGCGGCAGATGATTACGGATGGAAGAAAGAAGCATATACTCAGTGATGAGGATGCAGAAATCGTTCGAGCGAATCTGAATGAGCCTTATATTCAGCGTTACTTGGTGAGCCTGGTGGTGCATTTCCTTACCGTGCCGATTACGCAAATTGTTTCTTTTACCCATGCGACAATCTGGTATATGAGGCATCCTGAAGTTTCGGATACTGAAAGAGCGGCGGTGACTGCGGCAATTTTGCTGGCATATCAAATAATTCCTGTATCGCCGGGGTCATTTTGTCGGGGGCTGTACACCACATGTCTGGCGATATATGACCGGAATTTCAAAGATTACAATATAGCACTTTTTTTGAGCTACTTTAAATATGTGGGCTATCTGGCGTTTCCGATTCAAATGACATATCACTATCCGGCGCTTGCGAGATTTATGGCAGGGCACTGGGCGACAGAAGCGACACATATTGTGCCGGTCTTTGGTGAACGTGGAGCACTTCTGGAGCACTGGGTGTTTTGTTTGTTCTATAACTGGCCGCTGACAATAAGGCGAAAAATGCGAAAGTGGGCCCAAGTTCGTGCATCAATCGAACCACGATACTGGCATGTGGGCTTATATGCTGTTGTTGGGGCGGCGATATTTGGTTATGTGGATTTTTCTCACATCAAAGCCTTTGAAAGATTGCCTGCCCTAAAGGAAATTTGGCTGCTCTTTGTGATTGTGCCTCTGTTTTGCGGCAGATTTGTGAGTTTGGGCTGCGGCGGAGCAGTTTTATGGAAGCGAATTGTCGCCGCTACTTTTTGTGGTATCATGGTTGGCATACTTTCTACAGGCGTATCAGCAGTAGTCGGGGTTGATGTGCTCGCTGCCGGTGAGATTGCAAAAAGTTGTGTGTGGCGGGTATTTATCCTGGCGTTTTTGTCAACGGCTGGAGCACTGATTACGGAGTTGAGACTTCCTGATCCGGATTTGAAATAATTTCGTCTTATTTCTTGCCATATCCGGCAACTTATGAGAAAATTCAGCGTTTGTTGGCCGGTTGAGCCGGGAAGTTTTTCACATTTACGTATGTAAGAAACAAGAAGTTGTTATTAGATTAAGAGCCAGGAGGATTTTTCTGATGGCAATTGAAGCTCCGTATAGCAAGTACAGGAAAACCAATTTTAAGGCAGCCATCGTTATCTGCGTAGGGCTTGCGATTTGGTGTGCTTATGACGGCTATTTTAACCAGAAATGGATAGAAAAGCACATCGATTCCGACGGCAATCCCGAGACCTATCTTGTGTTTAACAGGAAGGCACCGATATACCTCCTCGGCGCAGCGGTACTTTGTGGGGCATATCTGTTTGTTACTAAAAACAAAAAGCTCGTGGCAGAGGAAAATGAACTTGTTATAAGCACCGGTGAGAAGATTTCTTACGATGCCATACAAAGTATAGATAAGACACATTTTGAGTCGAAGGGCTGTTTTATTATTACATATAAAGATGAAACAGGCAAAGAAGTCAATCGTAAGCTAAGCGACCGAGCATATGATAACCTGGCGGCGGTACTGGAGCATCTGGTAGCAAAGATTAGTTGAACTTATCGGAGTAATATCTAAAATTTATCACGTTGGCCGCAATAAGCTGGTATAGTAAGCTGTTGCGGTTTGTCTTTGGAAATATTGTTAACGACATTTAGAGACGGGACAAATGAATTACTGTATTACAGGACTGCAATGGGGTGACGAGGGCAAGGGCAAGATCGTTGATATTCTTGCCGAACACAGTGACATTGTTGTAAGGTACAGCGGCGGGGCAAACGCCGGGCACACCGTTGTCGTAGGGGATGCTAAATTTGCCTTACATCTTCTTCCCAGCGGCTCGGTCAGGCCAGATATAATTTGTGTGATTACAAACGGCGTGGTGCTCGATCCGGACGGCATAATAAAGGAAATCGAGGGCCTGAAGGAAAGAAATATCTCACTGGGTGGTCGGCTTTTTATAAGCGAAAATGCCCATCTTGTTCTTGATTATCACAAGAAAGAAGACCAGCTGCTTGAAGAGTCACTCGGTAAGAACAAACTTGGCACCACCATTCGAGGTATTGGTCCCTGTTACGCGGACAAGGTCGGCAGAAGCTTGGCTGTGCGTATGGCCGATCTCGCGGACCTGGAGTTGCTCAAAACAAAACTGCAAATGATTATAGAACGCAAAAACAAAATCTTCGGCGCTGTTTACAATGCAGAACCAATAAGTGCCGATGAGATATTCGAAAAATGCAAGACATACGCCGACAAGCTCCTGCCCTTTGCAATCGATACCACCGAGTACTTGCACAAGGCGATTGCCGGCGGCAAGTCCGTTCTCTTCGAAGGCGCCCAGGGGTCACTGCTGGATTTGGACCACGGTACTTTTCCGTATGTGACCAGTTCCAACGCAAGCTCACTTGGTATGCCTGCCGGCAGCGGGGTGCCTGCCAAAATGGTTGATAAATTTGTTGGGGTCGTAAAGGCCTATTCAACAAGAGTCGGTGCCGGTCCTTTCCCAAGTGAGCAGGACAACGAAATCGGTCAACGGATACGTGAAAAAGGCAATGAATATGGCACAACTACCGGTAGGCCACGCCGATGCGGATGGTTCGATGCCGTTGCGGTGTCGTATTCGGCAACTATCGGGGCTATCGATTCATTGGCATTGTTGCACCTGGATACTATGGCCGGATTCAACGAAATAAAAATATGCAAGGCATACAAAATTGACGGCGAAGAAACAACGTTCTTTCCATCAAATACCCACAAACTCTCGCGGGCTGAGTGTGTTTATGAAAGCGTTCCCGGCTGGGCAAAAGAGATAACTAAAGTAAAAGACTTTAATGACCTGCCGAAGAATGCACAAAACTATGTTATGGTCCTCGAAGAAATGACCGGCAAACCAATTACCATCATCGGCGTCGGGCCAAAACGAAGTGAGACGATTTTTAGATAATGAGTCAAAGTACCGAAAAAAATCTAAAAAAAACCGCCGAACGCCTTGGTCTGCCGTTTCAACAGATGCCGTGCAACATCGCCATTATTATGGACGGCAACGGTCGGTGGGCACAGGAAAAGGGGCTGCCGAGAGTTGAAGGGCACAGGGAGGGAGGAAAAGTTGTTGAAAGAACAGCCCTGGATTGCGTCGATCTTGGGTTCGAATCTCTGATACTGTATTCCTTCAGCACAGAAAACTGGAAAAGACCCATGGATGAAATCAATGCTCTTATGGACCTTTACACGCAGTACCTGATTGGGATTCGGCCTTTGATGATGAAGAACCAGATAAAGCTGGTTCATCTTGGACGATTGGAGGGATTGCCGTCGTCTGTAAAAAAAGAACTGGCTAAAAGTATAGAAATGACCGCTGATAACACCGGTATGATATTGGGGTTTGCTTTGAATTACAGCGGCAGGGCCGAACTTATCGATGCTGTCAAAAAAATAGCACAGGAGTGCAAAAGTAACAAACTTGCCCCTGACAGTATCAATGAGGCGTGTATAAGCCGGCACCTGTATGCTCCACAAGTTAAAGATCCCGACCTTTTGCTACGAACAGCTAACGAGATGAGGGTCAGCAATTTTCTGCTATGGCAGATTTCGTACGCTGAATTCTATGTTACCAAAACTTACTGGCCGGACTTCAAAAAGGCGGATTTGGAAAAAGCTATTCTGACCTACGCAAAGCGGGCCCGCCGACACGGCAATATATAAAAGTAATTAACTCAAACTGACCGTCCCTAAGGGACGGGTCAGTTTGAGAGTCGATAGTATTTAGTGAATAGTCGTTAGGGCGTGGAAGCCGACTTCGTCGGCAATTGATTTAACTTATTCTATAGCAAAAGGTTAAACAGGATTTATACTGTAAATCGGTCAGTTGAGTAATTAACAGTTTTACGTATCGAAAGCAATTGACAATCAGATTGCAAACAACAAACCCGAAAGAATTATGCTAAGATACAGATTGATTTTCGGAACGTTGATGACGGTGTTTTTTGCAGCACTTGTCATTGTTGACGGCTGGCTGGACGGCTGGCTTACCGCCTCTGTCCCGGACAAGTCTGTACAGGGGACTTTACTTTGTATTTTGATTGCACTGGTAATGGTTCCGGCTCAATTGGAATTGGCTTCACTCATTGAAAAAACCGGAGCAAAAATCTTCAGGTCCGTTGTTATCATAGCTTCGATACTGCTGGCTACCAGTTGGTACTGGCGGCAATTTTGTTCTTCTGAGCCGGTTAAATTTCATTTTCTTTATGTTGTTTTTGTGGCTGTGTTTTCACTGCTTGGGTTGTTTGTTTACCAGGGCCGGCGTTTTGGAACTACATCTGTGATAGCCAACTGCGCGGCGAATTATTTTTCGATTTTTTATCTTGGTCTTCTGGTCGGTTTTGTGCCGGCAGTCCGCATTGAATTTGGCCTGTGGGCCTTGCTGATGTTTGTTTTTGTCGTAAAGTCCGCCGATATAGGGGCTTACACAATAGGCAAGCTCTTCGGCAGGCATAAATTCTCGCCTAAAATCAGCCCCGGCAAGACCTGGGAAGGTATGGCAGGGGCGGTGGCAGCGGCGATAATAGTTGCTGTTCTTTTCGCGACAATCTGTGATATAATGGTCTGGTGGCTCGGTGCTGTCTTTGGTTTTTGTTTTGCCTTTATAGGCCAGCTCGGTGACCTGACCGAGTCTATGATTAAACGAGACGCCGAGCAGAAGGATTCTGCCGGCAGTGTGCCGGGCTTTGGCGGGATACTGGATGTTATTGATTCACCTTTGGTAGCGGCACCGTTTGCATATTTGTTCTTTATGGGCACTGCTGCTTAATAGAGGAAAAGGTTGGAAGCTACCATACAATTGGATTCAGAGCATAAGCAGGTTGAGTTGTTCGGCCCTGCCGATAAGCACCTTCGGTTGCTGCGTCAAAAGCTTGGCGTCAGGATTACCGCTCGCCAGACAAATTTGATAATCAGCGGCAAAGAAGAAGACGTAAACAGGGCGGCCGAAGTCATCGACAGAATGCAAAAGCACCTTATCAAGTACGGCTCATTGAATAATGCCGATGTGACAACTCTTCTTGCTCAAAAAGACTTAGGCTCAGCCGGCAAAGCCAGCGGTGCTATAACGGTCTACTCTCATAAGAAGGTGATTGAGCCATCGACTAAGGGTCAGCTAAAGTACATCGAAACAATGCTCGCCAATGATCTGACGTTTTGTATCGGGCCGGCCGGCACTGGCAAAACATATCTGGCGGTTGCGGTGGCGGTGGCGATGCTGAAGAAAAAGCAAATAAGAAGAATGGTCCTTGCACGCCCGGCGGTCGAAGCCGGTGAAAAATTAGGGTTTCTGCCCGGCGATATACAGGCTAAGGTAAATCCTTATCTTCGGCCCCTTTTTGACGCACTTGGGGACATGATGGAATTTACCCAGATGAAGAAGTTTATGGAGCTTGATATTATAGAGGTTATTCCGCTTGCTTTTATGCGTGGGCGAACTTTGAACGAAGCTGTTATCATCTGTGACGAAGCACAGAACACCTCGTCGATGCAGATGTTAATGATTCTGACCAGGTTGGGCCGTGGTTCAAAAATGATAATAACAGGTGACATAACGCAAATTGATTTGGAACCGGGCCAAAAAAGTGGTATGGTTGAAGCAATTGAAAGATTACGGCGTATAAAAGGTATTGGCAGTGTCGCACTAACTCGTCAGGATATTGTTCGGCATCGACTGGTTCAAAATATTGTCCAGGCCTATAAGAAAAAGGATAAAGCTAAAACATAGCTGTCAAAGCAGGAAAAAGCTATTGTTTATTTTGCTTATGTCAGCCGATAACGGTAGAATATACCCTTAAGGGTAGTAGATGTCCGCGAATAAAGCCGTAATTGGTTATTTTTAAGTTACTACCTGTGGCATAAGTTACCCGCTCGCCGTGCTTCGCTCGTCGCAGCAGGCGGATAAACGGGAGAATTCAATTGAGGTCAGTATAAATAGATGAAATTTTTGAAAAAAACAAATCCAAGGCGAACCCAGGTTCGCAAGAATATAGCTGCTGAACGGTTCACACAAATAAGCCGACTGCTTAACCCTGATGTTATCACGTCAGTTTTACTATGGTTTGTTTTTGTAGCCTTGTGCGTTACCATTTTTTCGTTCGAGATAATTCAGCAAAGTATGTATCTGGATATGATGCCGACAGCTGTTATGGTGATATTGATTTCTTTAGCGGCAACATTTTATATTTATCATTACCAAAAGCGAATAATAAAAAACCACACCAGGGCCTTGGCTCTGGCGGGTTTATTTATTTTGTTGTTAACCGCAGCCAAGATTGGCGATCTATTGCCAAAACAGATTTACTGGGCTACGGCAAGTGCTGTAACTGCCGCGATAATTTTGTCGGTTGCTTATGACCAGCGATTCGCAATAGGTATGAGCGCATTCTACTGTCTGTTTGCATCTCTGGCTGTCGGGCCTGTATTGAGTATGAATCTGTTTTTGATAATGTTGGCTGGAGCCATTACCTGCTGTTTGTCTCTTAGAGAAATCCGCACAAGAATGAAACTGCTTGAGGTCAGTGCCCTGGCGGCAGCAATAGTGTTTATAATGGCAATCACTTTGACCTTTTTGACAAAAGAGTCAGAACTTAAAACTGCTGATATATTAAGCAAAGCCGGTTTTCACGCACTGGCCACCATCCTGGTGGGAATTGTGATTCAGAGCTTGCTTCCGCTTATCGAAAAGATATTCCGCATTTCGACAAGTATGACACTGCTGGACTATAGCGATGCGAATCAGCCTTTACTCAAGCGACTTGCTATGGAAGCGCCCGGCACGTTCAGCCATAGTCTCTTAATAGGCACCATAGCCGAGGCGGCCGCCGAAGCAATCTCTCGAAACGGCCTTTTGTGCAGAGTGGGGGCTTATTACCACGATATTGGGAAAATCAACAAACCCAGTTATTTTGTGGAAAACGAGATGGGATCGGCCAGTCGACATAAGGAGTTGTCTCCTGCGATGAGTCAACTGATTATCGTAGGTCACGTCAAAGACGGGATAGAAATGGCTAAAGAATACAAGCTGCCCGCTGTGCTGCGACAATTCATCGAAACGCACCACGGCACGACGCTGGTAGAATATTTTTATAACGAGGCGATGAAGAAGCGAGATGAAAAACAGTCTCCGCCATCCGAAAGCGAATTCAGGTATGCCGGTCCGAAGCCGCGAATAAAAGAAGGTGCGATTGTGATGCTGGCCGACGCCGTTGAAAGCGCAACCAGGTCACTGACCGACTTAACCGCGACAAAGGTAGAAGCGATTGTACACAACATGGCTATGAAGCGTCTGCAGGACGGGCAATTCGACGAATGTGATCTGTCTCTGCGGGAATTAAGTCAGATAGAAGCCAGCATGTCGAAGACACTTACCGCACACCATCATAGTCGAATAGCATACCCTAACCAGCCCGATGCACCCGAAAAAATAGATGCCCAGGATGAGCAAACCGAGCAAAAAAACAACTCTCAATAAAATGGACACCGAAAAACAAGACGGCGATATAGTTATTCAAATCACCAGGAATTTCAAAGACATAGACTTGAGCCTGCCGGGACTTAAAAAGCTTGTTACAGCAATCTGCAATCGCTTCAGGCTCTCTGTGGCAACGGTTAGTATAGCGATAGTAGACAACGCCGAAATCCGCAAAGTAAACAAGAAATTCTTAGGCAGTAATCACACCACCGATTGTTTGAGTTTTGATTTGTCCGACAACGATGTGGACAGGACATTCGAACTGGTAGTTAATGGCGAAAAGGCCGTAAAAGAAGCGGCCCTTCAGGGTCATTCATGCCAGGCCGAAATGGCGCTCTATATAACACACGCACTGCTGCATACTCTCGGTTTTGATGATTCTACACAAGAGCAGGCAGAAAAAATGCACCAGACTGAAAATGACATCCTGGAACAATTAGGCTACGGTCTGGTATATTAGTATTGCAGAATATGAATTAATTGAAAGGGTATTAGGTGAGTTATGTTGGATGGTTGGTGCTGCTCGCTTGTTTTCTTGCGGGCGGGGTGCTGTTTTTCTCTGTCAATACAATAGCATTGCGAATGTTTTCACTTGTTAAACTACAGGAAGCCTTCAAAACAATTGGCAAAGAAAAGCTCACAGACGAGTTGGTAGAAAAAACCGAAATCCTTATTTTGAGCTGCTCTCTGTACCGTCTTATCTTTAACATGGCGATGCTGCTGTTGCTATTGGCGGTTTTTACGACTCGGCAAATCGGCCAGGCGCAAACAGGCGGCTATTTGCCTGCATTTATTATTGCGGTGCCGATATTTCTGGTATTTAACCTGGCGATTCCCCACGCCTGGGCCAAATACGCAGGTGAAAAAATCCTGAGCCGAACATGCCGACTGTTGATATTTTTTTCGACCATTGCCTGGCCGGTTCTTTACGTCTTGCGATTATATGACGCCCTTATCCGGCGCCTGGCCGGCGTCGCTGATACCACCCCGGAAGAAGACAGGGAAGAAAAACAGGAAGAGTTCTTGACCGATTTGGAGCAGCACAGAATGGAGGGTGTGGTCGATGCTGAAGAGCAGGAGATGATTGAAAACGTGCTGGAGCTAAGCGAAACCTGCGCCGATGAGATTATGACCCCGCGCATCGATGTTATAGCTGTTGAAGTGAATTCCGATTTGCATACAATTCTGAAAACCATTAGTACTGCGGGCCATTCGCGTGTGCCTGTCTATGAAAAAAACATAGACAACATAATCGGTCTTGTCTACGCTAAAGACCTGCTGACCGAAATCGGCAAAGACCCGGCAGATTTCAAACTGCGTGATAAAATAAGAGACGCTTACTTTGTTCCTGAAACAAAACCGCTAAGAGCATTGCTGCATGAGTTCCAGAATCAAAAACTTCACATGGCTGTAGTGCTCGACGAATACGGGGGCACTGCCGGAATTGTTACGATAGAAGATGTTCTCGAGGAACTGGTCGGCGAAATAACCGACGAATACGAAGAAACCCCGCCCGAAAACATAAAGGAAATCGACCAAAATACCATTGAGGTAGATGCTCGAACATACATAGACGACCTTAACGACCAGTTCGAATTAAATCTGCCGGAAGACGAAGATTACGACACAATAGGAGGCTTTGTCTTCTCGCACTTAGGCTATATTCCCAAGACCGGCGAGACCTTCGATTACAAAAACCTGAGATTCACAATCATTGCTGCCGAGACCAGAAAAATAAAGCGTATCAGAATCGGTAAAAACGTTCCCAACCAGGGATAGATTGAAGCACAGGATACGAATCCCGAATCACGAGACACGAGAAATGTTAACCAAAGACTCAGCGGTTTGTCTACGAGCAGTCGATTACTCCGAAACATCTCAAGTTGTGACGCTCTTCACTAAGGCAGCCGGCAAAATCAGCGCTATCGCCAAAGGCTCCAAACGCCCTAAGTCACCATTTGACGGTCCAATCGAAGTACTCTCTTACGGCAGGGTCGTTTTCAGTCCAGCCGGCGATAGAAAACTTGCCACGCTGACCGAGTTCGATACTCAGCCGGGGCCAGGGCCTGCGGCAAATAACCTTTTTACTTTGAATTGTTCTTACCTTGCAGCCGAGCTGGTAAATGACCTGACAAATGAATGCGACCCGCACCCCGAACTTTTCGACCAGCTATTGCAATTCCTGCAGAATGCTCAGGAGGCTAAAGAAAAAACTGACCTTCTTGGATTGCTGATATTATTTCAGTTGGCTTTGCTCAGGGAAATCGGCTTACAGCCCGTGCTGAACATTTGCGCAAATTGTAAAAGCGGATTCAAACAGGACTGGCCCGAGGTCTATTTCAGCAGTTTGGCTAAGGGACTTGTTTGCAGAGATTGCGAGGCAAGCTTCGCAGACAAAATCAGGCTATCCAAACCTGTCGCAAGTTGTCTGGCCGATTTGAAAAATATTGCCGAAGCCGATGAAAAGACATTGGAAGGAATCGAAAAGATTTTGATTGGTCATTTCACCGAATTGCTCAGGCATCGGCCCAAAATGGCAAAATACATTCTGTAAACATAGACACAGCTAAGCTTATTGCTTATCCCGCTCAAAAAGTTCGGGCTGGTCATCGGAGTGTTTCTTTTTGTGGAATTTCAGCCCCAGATGCTCGCAGGCCAGTCTGGTAACTTCCCTGCCGCGCTTGGTTCTGCGCAGAAAACCTGTTTGCAAAAGGTAAGGCTCGACCACATCTTCAAGCGTGTCCCTTTCTTCGCCGAGTGTGGCTGCAATGGCCTCTATGCCGGCAGGTCCGCCGTCATATACATTTACCAGGGCGCGCAGAAATGCTCTGTCGAGCTGGTCGAGGCCAAGTGCATCGACCTGTTCCATCTTAAGCGAGTTTTCAACAATTTCGCCGGTAAGATTACCTGACCCTTTCACCTGTGCATAGTCGCGCACCCGCTTTAACAATCGATTCGCCACTCGTGGTGTGCCTCGGGACCTGTCGGCAATCAATTCCAGCGTTCCGTCCTCGCAGCTTAGCTTCAGTAGTTTCGCAGACCTGTCCAGGATTTGTGTCAGTTCATCAGTGTTGTAAAATTCCAGATGATAGAGCATCCCGAATCGGCTGCGAAGCGGGGCACTGAGCAGACCCGCCCGTGTCGTTGCGCCAATCAAAGTGAAACGCTTTAGTGGGAAATTTATCGTCTTTGCGTGCAGGCCGCTATCGACGGTAAAATCTACTTTGAAATCCTCCATCGCAGGATAAATAAACTCCTCGACCGTCGTACTCAAGCGATGTATCTCATCGATAAAAAGTATGTCACCTGTGCCGATATTACTGAGGAGTCCCATCACGTCACCGGCCTTTGCCAGGGCCGGGCCCGATGAGCATCGTATCTTTGCCCCCATTTCGTTTGCTACGACGTGGCCAAGCGTCGTTTTACCAAGACCTGGCGGGCCGTAAAACAAAATATGCTCCAGCGGCTCGCCTCTTTTTTTCGCAGCTTCAATGGCGATGGAGAGCTTGTCCTTGGTGTTGACCTGCCCCACACATTCTTCCAGATATTTTGGACGGAGCGAAATAGTAAATTCTTCTTCCTGCTGGTTTAACGCTCGCCCGCCTATGATTCTGTCAATCGCCATAACTTAGAAACTAAAAAGTAAAAGTTGAAAATTAAAAACTAAGTTCAAAACGTAAAGTTAAATACATTTTTCATTTTTCGCTTCTTACACTTCTATTCCCTGTTTCAGCCTGTAGACCAGCGGCACAAGTTCCTCGGCAGTCTTTATATCGGGATGTTTCTTACAAGCCAGTTCAACAAGCTCTATTGATTCGTTTCTTTTTTCACCCCAGGCGATAAGAATCTCCAGGGCTTCGGCCTGGAACGGCTCAAATGCCGCACCACAGGGCCCGGCTAACTCGGCGCCGGTTGCAAAGGTTCGCAATTTGCCCTTCAGTTCGGCGATAATCTGATGGGCCATTCTTTTCCCTATTTGCGGCAGTGACATCAATACCTTGTTGTCACCATCTTCTATCGCCTGCGCTATTGTAGCTATCGGTATGCTCAGCGCCCGCAGGCCTTTCTTTATACCTATTCCCTTAACGCTGACAAACCTGGCAAAGAAATCCCTTTCGGCATCATTCAAAAAACCTACCATCCTCGGTATCAAGTTGCCTCTGCCCGGCGTGCCCTCATAATACTCGGTCGTGCAAAGTGTGATATCGGCGCCGATTTTTTCTGAAAGACCGCTCACACAATAGCCCGGCAGCATTACTTCATAGCTGACCGCGCCGACCTGCACCAAGGCGCTGTCGGAATTAAGGGCAACAAGTTTTCCTTCAATCCTGGCTATCATGATTGCCCGTCCATTACTAAATCAGCCGTGTTTAACGAATTTGAACAGCACAACGCTATTGCTATCGCGTCGGCCACGTCATTAGGTTGCGGTACTTCGGGCAAAAACAGAATACTTTGAATTGTCCTCTGTACCTGCTCCTTGGAAGCTCGGCCGTTGCCTGTAATCGATTTCTTTATGCGTGTGGCACTAAAACTTCTGACCTCCATGTCCGTTTCTGCGCACTTTTGTAGTATAACGCCTCTTGCGTGTCCCATCAATATCGCGGTTTTAGGATGCGCATAATGCGAATATAATTCTTCGACCGCTACGATTTGGGGCCCGAATTTATCCAGCAGCGATTTTGTATCCCGGGCTATTCTGTTTAGCCTGACTTCTATCGCCGAATTTTTGTCGGTCTGAAAGATACCCGCTTCGATTAATCTCTCTGCTTCATCGCCCGTCTCCAGGCAGGCGTACCCGCAAACCTGCAAACCCGGGTCAATACCGAGTATCCTCATTTCCTTCTCCAGACAGTTTCGCCCATTTTGTCTTCCAGCACGATACCAATCTCACTTAACCTGTTGCGAATAGTATCGGCTGCGGCAAAATCCTTTTTCTTACGGGCTTCGGTCCGCTGCTCAATAAAGCTTTCGACCAGCTTACCTATTATTTCATCATCGGCCTGGCCGATTTGCGGATATTCATCTTTTACGACACCAAGGCAATCACCGCCTAATTCCCTAAACAGCTTATCAACCGCATCAAGGGTTTCTGTAGTTGTGGAATTTTCTTCAAGCAATGTATTTGTCAGCCGAACCAACTCGAACAGAACCGACAATGCGATAGAGGTATTCAAATCATCGTTCATCGCTGTTTCGAACTTTTCTCTCAACTGTTTTAGCTGCTTTTCGACTTCCTGGTCAACTTTACCTTCGGGTGCGGAATTCTCTTTGCTTCTTACCGCCATAACCGTTGCGGTAATTTTTTCATAGCCGCTCTGTGCGGCATAAAGTGCCGCATCTGAAAAGTCCAGCGGACTTCTGTAATGACTGTTCAACACTAACTGTCTGACGGCCAGCGGATCGTAATTTCTTGTCAGTTTTTCGTGAGTGCCTGAGAAAGCCTGCTTCAAAGTGATAAAGTTATTAAGGCTCTTGCCCATTTTCTGGCCGTCGACCGTAATCATATTGTTGTGCACCCAGTAGCGAACAAACGGAACACCGTAGACAGCTTCGCACTGAGCGATTTCACACTCGTGATGCGGAAACTTGTTCTCTATCCCCCCGCCGTGTATGTCGAAAGTCTTGCCCAGATATTTCGTACTCATAACCGAGCACTCAAGGTGCCAGCCGGGAAAACCCTGCCCCCAGGGACTGGGCCACTGCATAATATGGTTGGGTTCTGCCTTTTTCCAGAGTGCAAAATCCACAGGAGCCTTTTTGTCAGGCGAAACCTTTACGCGGACTCCGGACAGCATCTCTTCGGTGTTTCTGCCGGAAAGTTTGCCGTAATCCTTGAATTTGGACACATCGAAATACACCGAGCCGTTGACCTCGTAGGCATAGCCTTTTTCCAGCAGTGTCTCTACCATCTGGATTTGCTCTACGATATGGCCGCTTGCGCGAGGACTGATGTCGGGCCGAACGCAGTTCAACGCATCTGTGTCCTCAAAGTAGCTGTGCGTATAGTATTCAGCCAGGGCCATCGGGTGCTTCTTTTCCTTTTTAGCTGCCACATCCAGCTTGTCTTCGCCCTCATCGGCGTCGTCAGTCAGATGCCCTACGTCGGTTATGTTCTGTACGTAGGTGACGCTGTAGCCAAGATAGCGCATATACCGAACCAGTATGTCAAAGCTTATGTAGCTTTTAGCGTGTCCCAGATGGGCATGGCCGTATACGGTTGGTCCGCAGACATAAATCCCGACCTTGCCCTTCGTTAGTGGTTTAAACTCCTCTTTGCTTCTGGTCAAACTGTTATAAAGCTTTAATGTCATCTACAAACCTCAATGAATTCCAGACAGCCTTTTACAATGTTCTTCTATACTTTCTTTTCAAAAGCACCGCTGCCGTTGCGGCTATCGCCTGGCCGGCGCCTATATGGCCGAGGCCTTCGTTTGTCTTTGCCTTTACGTTAGTCGCTGTAAAATCAATCCCTAAAAGACTTGCGACACAACGTTTTATCTGCGCTTTTACGGGCTCAAGTCTGGGTTGTTCGGCGTGAATTGTCAAATCGACATTGACTATTACCCACCGTTTTTCTTCAAGCATTTCTTTTATAATGAACAACAGCTTCTTGCTGTCGGCATCTTTCCATTTCGGTTCGGTATCCGGAAAGGTTGTCCCTATATCACCCAGGCCGGCCGCTCCCAGCAGCGCATCGATAACCGCGTGAATAGCGACGTCGCCATCGCTGTGACCGGCCAGACCGAACGGTGCTTTTATATAAATGCCGCCAAGCATAAGTCTTCCGCCCTCTACCACCTTGTGGATATCGGTTCCGATTCCGGTGCGATATTCATGGTCGTGTTCTTCAATCACAGTATTCCCTTCGTACTGGGTATGTCACTGCCAATGATTTTTACCGCTGCGCCGAGGGCCTGGCCGAGACCCTTAAAAATCGCCTCAGCTATGTGATGACTGTTCGCTCCGTACGGTACGTTTATATGCAGGTTTAACCTGCCGGTATTTGAAAAACTGCGCAGCATTTCCTCCAGGCACTCAACGTCGAAGTCACCAATCGTGGTAGTTCGATACTCAACGTTATATATGAAATTCGGCCTGCCGGACAAATCAATAGAGACATTGGCCAGGGTATCTTCCATCGGCACCGAAGCGTGACCATATCTGGCAATACCTTTCTTATCGCTGATGGCCTCGGTCAGACATTCGCCCAGACATATCGCTATATCTTCGACCGTATGATGGGCATCGACTTCCAAATCACCTTTGGCCTTAACTACAATATCGATTTTGCTGTGCTTGCTCAGATGTGTGAGCATATGGTCCAGAAAGCCGATGCCTGTATCGATTTCATATTTACCGACGCCGTCGAGATTAAGCTCGACAGTCACGTCGGTTTCTTTTGTCTGTCTGTGAATTTCAGCGATTCTGTTTTTCATAAGAATATCCCTATTCTGAAAAGATTTCTTTCAAAGCCGAGATTAGTTTATCATTTTGCTCCGGCGTCCCTATGGTTATTCTCAATTTATTTTCCAGGCCCGGCATATCAAAGTACCTGACATAAATATTACGCTGCACTAATTCATCATAAATTTCACTTGCGTTGCAGCTTTTGTATTCGGCCAGGACAAAATTAGCGGCACTATCCGGCACTTCAAACTTCAACGCCCGCAATTGCTCAGTCAATTTCTGGCGCTGCTCTTTTATTTTCTTAATATTTTCTTTGAAATACTCCTGGTCTTTTACCGCTGCGGTAGCTGTTGCAATGGAGACAGCATCGACATTATAAGAGTCCTTAACTTTCATCAGCCCGTCTATCAAGTTCGGCTGGGCAATCGCATATCCGAATCGCATTCCGGCAAGTGAATACGCCTTGCTCATAGACCTTAATGTAATTACATTATCAAAATCTTTGGCTAACTCGGTACAATTGTTTTTCGCAAAATCCACATAAGCTTCATCAATCAGCAGCACCCCACTTAGCTCATCGGCCAGCGAGGCCAGCTCGCCTATGGTTATAAAGCTGCCGCTGGGCGCATTTGGATTACAGACAATAGTCAGGGCCGCGGCGGTACCGGCCAGTTTGGCAGGCAGATTGAATTCGCTGTCGAAAGGAATCTCAATGGTATCGCAGTTCTGCAGTTTGGCCAGCACAGGATAAAGTGAATACGTAGGCACCGGATACGCTACCGGACGAGTTTCATCACAAAAGGCACGAAAAGCAATGCTGAGCAAATCATCTCCGCCATTGCAGCACATAATATAATCCGGCGAGACATAATTGACTTTCGCGGCCTCTTCGCGAAAGGCATCACCTGCCGGGTCCGGGTATCGGCGAATCTGTTCCGGAGTAATCTCTGCCAGGGCTTTTAGAACCTGCGGCGAGGGTGGGTATGGGTTTTCATTGGTGTTCAGCTTTATTACGTCTAATTGCGCAGGCTGAAAGCCGGGCTTATAGCCTTCAGCGTCTTCAATATTTCGGCGAAAATATCCCATTACCTGCTCCAAGTAACCTTCAAGCCAACAATTATAAGGATATTGTCACAAAAACAAAAGACAGATTTTGTGATATTTGCGATATGAAGGCCAATTTGTTGGCTGCCAGGGGACAAAAATACTATTTTTTACAGTAATCTATGAGGCGGGCGATTTCACTGCGCAGATCCTTGCGCTGTACAATCATATCGACAAAGCCGTGTTCTAACAAAAATTCTGCCGTTTGAAACCCTTCCGGCAGTTCCACTTTTATAGTTTCAGCAATAGTGCGAGGGCCTGCAAAGCCAATCAATGCGCCGGGTTCGGCTATTATGCAATCGCCTAACATCGCGAAGCTGGCCGTCACACCGCCGGTAGTCGGGTCGGTCATGACCGAAATATAAAGCCCTCCTTCTTTGTTCAGCTTCGCAAGTGCCGCGCTGGTTTTGGCCATCTGGCCAAGCGACACCACCCCCTCGTGCATCCTGGCCCCGCCGCTGCAGCAGACTATCACCAAAGGCAGTGACTCAGCTATCGCCTTGTCAATGGCCACGCAAATCTTCTCGCCGACCACAGCACCCATCGACCCCATCAGAAAATTCGGTTCCATCACAGCCAACGCAATACCTCTGCCCTTGATAAAGGCCTTGCCGATTCGCACGGCCTCGGAAGTGCCGACTTTTTTCTCGTCGTTTTTCAGACGTTCTTTGTAGGTGGTGTCTCTGAATTTGAAATTCAGGGGGTCATCGGTCGACAAGTCCGCCAGAATTTCCTGAAAAGAGGCTTCATCGACCAGATACTTGATTCGAGTTGTTGCTTCAATACGAAAATGGTGATTGCATTTGGAACAGACGTTAAGATTTTCTTCAACGTCACTTTTGTAGATCATCTGCTCACAGGCCGAACACCGCATCCAAAGACCTTCCGGCATCTCTTTGCGAGGTTTGAGCGAAAAGCCGTTCCAATTGGATTTTGATTTTTTGCCCATATTTATAAATTGCAATAGTAGAACATACTTCCGTAGGTAAAACTTTACCAAAATTTCAGCGGTTTAACCACTAAAATTTACTTGGCAGCGGCCTCGATAGCCTTTATTGCTGCCAAGCGATCAGATTCGGAGAATATCGCGTTGCCGGCCACCAGGGTGTCGGCCCCTAAAGAAACAACAAGGCCGGCGGTCTGTGCCCCTATCCCGCCGTCAACTTCTATACGAATGTCAGGGCCGACGATTTCTCTTATTCGGTCAATTTTTTTAGCCGCTTCAGCGATGAACTTCTGTCCGCTAAAACCCGGATGAACCGTCATTACAAGAACCATATCACAAAGCGGCGCAATAGTTTCTATCGCATCGACGCTTGTCTCGGGATTTAAACATATACCAGCTGTGGCACCAAGCCCATGAAGCTTATCGATTAACTTTTTCGGGTCTTGGCAGACTTCGATGTGAAACGTCACATGGTCAGCGCCTGCCTCGACGAACGCCTCAGCGTATTTGTCCGGGTCGGTTATCATCAAGTGAGTATCGAAAACCAAATCGCTTACCTTGCGGAGATTTGCGACAACAGGCGGGCCAAATGTGATATTCGGGACAAAGTGACCATCCATAACATCAAGATGCAAGATATTCACGCCGGCTGATTCAACTACTGCTATTTCGTCAGCAAGCCGGGCGAAGTCGGCACTCAATATTGACGGTGCAATCTCGATTGTTCCTGCTTTAGGTAATCGCATTTATATTAACAAACCAATCGTAAAACAGTTGGCTAAATACTGCCGGCAGCTACGAACCCTGTTTCTCATCGAGAATCTCAAGACACTTAAACTTTTTGCCTTCCAGAAATTCAAGTGAGGCGCCGCCGCCGGTGGAAATATGGCTTATCTGTTCGGCCAGTCCGAGTTTCTTGACGGCACTGGCACTGTCACCGCCACCGATTATACTGCGGGCCCCTCTGCTCGTAGCCTCGGCAACGGCGGTAGCAACCGCCTTTGTCCCTTTATCGAACGGAGGCAGTTCAAAAACACCCATCGGGCCGTTCCACACGATTGTCTTTGCGCCGTCAAGTTTCTCGGCGAAAATCTTCTCCGTGGCAGGGCCGATATCCACACCCTCCCAGTCAGATTCAATATCGTCTGTTACCACTACCACTTTGTTCTCGGCACCTGCTTTGAACTCCCTGGTAACTACCGTATCGGCCGGCAAAACTATTTCACAACCGATGTCTTTGGCCCTCTTAAGAAGTCCTGTAGCCTTGTTAAGAAACCCGTCCTCGCACAAGCTTTTGCCGACTCCCCGCCCCTGGGCCTTAAAGAATGTATAGGCCATCGCTCCGCCAATCAGGATACAATCCACTTTATCGAGCAGATTCTCAATTACGCTGATTTTGTCCGAGACCTTTGCTCCGCCCAGTATTGCCACGAACGGCCTTTCGGGATTGCTGACCGTATTGCCCAGAAACTTCAATTCCTTTTCGATCAGGAAGCCGATGACCCTGGGTTTGCCTTCCATCATCAGCGGCACAGTGTACATCGAGGCATTGTCCCTGTGTGCGGTACCGAAGGCGTCGTCCACATAGACATCCGCTAAACTTGCCAGCTTCTTCGCGAAATCATCTTTGGCCTCGCGAAGTTGGTCATCTTCCTTTGCGGCCTTGTCTTTTATCGTCTCTTCCTTGTGGAAACGAAGGTTCTCAAGCAGCATACACTGACCGGCCTCAAGTGCCGCTGCCTTAGCTTCTGTCTCGGTGCCGATACAATCATCTGTAAAAATAACATCCTTGCCTAACAATTCGGACAGCCTTTCGGCAACCGGTGCCAGTGTCATTTTTTCATTTCTTTGGCCCTTGGGTCTGCCCAGATGGATCATAAGAATCAAGGCCCCGCCGCTTTCTAAAACCTTGTTTATTGTCGGCAGTGCCTTAACAATACGGTCGTCGCTGGTAATATTGCAGTCATCATCCAGCGGAACATTAAAGTCGCATCGCATCAGAACCTTTTTGCCTTTAACATCGACATCCGCAACAGTTTTCTTAGCCATACTCTGTTTGCCTTTCACGAATAATAAAATACTAACAAAAACAGGGGCCTGCTCTTTCAGAACAGGCCCCTGAAAGCTGATATTACATCTTTGCCACTTTTTCCATAATGTCGACTGTGCGATTCGAATAGCCCCACTCGTTGTCGTACCAACTGACGACCTTGACCATCTTACCGCCTATCACCATTGTGCACAACGCATCAAAGATACTGGAAGCCGGATTGCCGATGATGTCACTGCTTACGATTGGCTCATCGCAGTATTCCAGAATACCTTTCAACGCCCCTTCACTGGCGGCTTTGACCGCGGCATTAATGGCATCGGCGGTAGCTTCGGTTTTCAGTTCAACGACCAGGTCGACCGCGCTTCCAACCGGAACAGGCACACGCAGAGCAAAACCGTCGAGCTTGCCGTTCAGTTCCGGAATGACCTTGCCAACCGCCTTTGCCGCACCGGTAGTAGTAGGAATAATGTTCATCGCCGCGGCCCGGCTGCGACGCAGGTCCGAATGAATCATATCTGCCACGTTTTGGTCGTTTGTATAAGCATGGACGGTGGTCATAAGCCCTTTCTCGATACCAAAGGTGTCATTGAGAACCTTAGCCACGGGCGCAAGGCAGTTAGTTGTGCAGCTTGCGTTTGAAATGCAGCTGGTTTTACTGGTCAATGCATCATCGTTGACACCCAGGACAATCGTGGCTTCGATGTCGTCCTTCGCAGGAACTGTCAGCACGACCTTTTTAGCGCCTGCCTTGATGTGGTCGCCGTAACCGCCTTTAGCCGATGCTTTCTCGCGGAAAATACCTGTCGATTCGACTACGATGTCAACGCCCATGTCACCCCAGGGCAGTTCTGCCGGGTTTCTGACACTGAGAATCTTGATGGTTTTGCCGTTAATAACGATCTCGCTGTCGCCGACTTCGACGGTGCCTTTCCATTTGCCCATCACGGTGTCATATTTAAAAAGATGCGCAAGACTCTTGGCAGGTGCCAAATCGTTGATTGCCACCAAATCAAGTTCGCCGCCTCTTTCCAACAAAATTCTCGTCACGGCCCTGCCGATTCGGCCGAACCCGTTAATTGCAACCTTTGTCGCCATCCTAATCTCCTTCTTTGCTTAGTAATGTAAATTGGGTTTTTCAATGTTTTAGACGTTCGCCAGACAAACCAGAGCAATACTCTATTTGCAACCGCCCTTATTGTCAAGAATTTATTCCAAATCAGCCAATTACCCGCCATCCTGCTGTAGAATCCTGTTTTACAGCGGTTTTTTTCAAGATTTTGTGTAACATATTAGCACGTCGCGCAATTATATTAACGACAATGGTTGGTACTATGGCGAAAATCGTGACACGAGATGATAACGATGATTTGGCATTAGGGGCCCGCACGGATGCAGACGCCCTGGGCAGGCTCTATGAGTTGTATTATGACCGGATTTTACGATTTTGTATATAATAGGCTCTTTGACAAAGAAATCGCCGAGGACGTAACTTCTACGGTTTTTCTGGCAGTCGCTCGGCGAATAGACAGCTTCGCCGGCCGAACCCAGGCCGATTTCCGCAACTGGCTATATCGAATTGCCGCCAACCAGGCAAACGCCCACCTGAGAAAAACATCACGGCGAAACAAGATCCTGGCCTAGGCCGGGCGCTCAATGACAGCTATAGATACCAACAATACCAATGATTCGACAGGGCCGGATTGGCCTTCACTTTACCAGTCCATTTTGAAACTAAAGCCAAAGCAGCAAACCATTGTCACGCTTAGGTTCTTTGAAAATCTCGATTTTGACCAGATTGGCAAGGTACTCGATACAGAACCCGCGACCGCCCGTGTGACATTACACAGAGCACTTGCGAAATTAAGAAACCATTTGCAGTCAACCGCAGATGGAGGGAAATAAAATGTTCAAGAACGAAGACGATTTGAAAAAAATAATAAATCAACTCAATATCAATGCAGAGCCCAACCCGGCACACAAAGAAAACCTGCACCGGCAAATGCTCTCTGCCTTTAACAAAACCCGCCTAAGGCCTTTACTCCGTATAGGCCTTAGGCAAATCATAAGGACAACAATCCTGAAAAGACCAATAATTAAACTCGCCGCTGCGGCAGTAATAATAATCGCTGTACTTGCAGGCCTGCAGCACTTCACGGGCTCATTCGATGGCTCAGGTGTCGCCTGGGCACATGTCGCCGAAAGAGTTCAACAGATTCGGACATGTGTTTTTCACCTGCTCCGTTGTCAAAAACAAAAAAGCGAGGCGGAATTCGCCTCGCTTTGGATTTTCATGAAAGTCTGTTTCTTACCCGACGGCTTTTTCGGCAGGTTTGTAGTTGCGTTTGGACGGCTTGATAACCAGACCCATACGTATAGCCTTGGCTGAGACCTTGATTCTGCAGACCTTGCCGTCAACTATCGCCCGGACCTTCTGAATGTTGGGCTTGAACTTTCTTTTGGTAATACCGGTAATTTTTCTGCCAACGCCGCCGAGATGCTTGGCCTTACCACGTCGGGCGATACTTCTGCCCGCTATGGTGCGTTTACCGGTAAAATAACACTCTCTTGACATCTAACTGACTCCTGTTTTATCCAAGCCTGTTTTCTGCTTATCACCGAAACCGGAAAGTATATTGTTTTACGGCAAAATTGCAAGCCCAAATCCAATTTTTATTCAAAAAACGCCTTTTTAGCTCAAAAAACCACATGACAGCGTTGTGCTACTTCAATTCCGGGTTAAATTTAGCTCCTTTCGAAACAATCCAGACCCTTACTCGCATCTTTATAGGATAAGGGTCTTCACCGTCATGAGGATTGACGAAGGTAAACAAACTATTATTCCTGTATGCGCTTTCGAAATCCCAGGGAAAATAAGGCTCACCCGTCTCGCCTGTTCCGGCACCGTGCCACCAACTTTGCACCGCGGCGTCCCTTTCGTATACGCCCGGCCCGGTTATCCGTGTTCCCCAGACGCAGTGCTGAACCGTCGGGTCCTTATCCCTATTCGACAGGCCGACAGCGACCGCTACCTTATGAGCTGTTGGCTTCATCTCCATTACTTCAAGTTTCAGATGGTATTGTCCATCAGCATAATTAATTGGTGTCACCCAGTTCTTTGGTGCCCCTACTTCGTGAGGCAGACCTGTCAGGAAATCCCAGTCGCCCCATAGCTGCTTGCTGCCGTCGTGTGTCAGTACCTGGTCGAAAAACAGAAACTGCCCGGTTTGGCCCGAATCGGATGTCACTGTAGGTTCACTTGGTTGCCGCATCTTGTAACGGACACCGTCATTGCGCCATATATAAATAGATTTCCAGTCCTTAAACGCGATACTGGCGATGTCCATGTCGCCGTCGCCATCCAGATTAAAGACCCGTGCTCCGAGATGGCTCTCTACGCCGGTATAAATCAGGTGCTCTGTGAAGTTGCCGGAACCGTCGTTCTCGAAAATCTGTAATTTTCTCGGTGTTATCTGCCTGCCGGTGTAGTGCTGGCCCACGATGATGTCGGTATCGCCGTCCCTGTCCATGTCGGCTATATCCATACTGTTACAAAGCTCCTGCACGATAACAGTGTGCTTCTTCCAGTTTTTTGCTTTCGGATTAGCGGGTGCCTCGAACCAGTAAACCCCGTCCTCAGTGCCGTTTGCCGAAGATATTACAATATCGGTCCGCCCGTCTCTGTTCAAGTCGGCCATATAAAAGCGGTCCGCCCATTTAGCCAAAGTCCCGACCTGATGATACGTCCAGTCTTCGCTGCCGTCGCCTGGGTTCTCGTACCAGCCGACAGGGTTGGGTTCGGCGTCACTGTTTATACTGCCGCAAATGTCAATGTCGCCGTCTTTGTCAATGTCACCTGCCCCTATTCCTTCTTCAGAGTTGGGCGATTTGATAATTCTTTTGCGAGGCCAGTTGCCTTTCTCCGGGCTATCGGGAATCTCGAAGTAGAAAACTCCGCGCGAGGACAGAACTATTTCCGGTTTTCCGCCGGGAACGATTTGGGCCGAGAGATAACCCTGGGCCGAATGGAAATGCGGGCCACTCGGTATTTCGCCGATTTTTGCCCGAACCGACCAGGACGTGCCCTGGGTATCGTCAGCCTCAATCCAGTATACACCGGGCAGATACTCGCCAATGACGTCCCCGTATTCATCGCCGTCCACATCCATAATCAGCATCGCATCGATGTCGGGGTCGCCGGGCAGTATCGTTCGCTGCCACTTGGCGCTCATATCGCCGCCGGGATTTTTGTAAAAATATCTGCCTGCTACAAGGTCACTTTTGCCGTCACCTGTCACGTCGCCGGCATCAATACCAAAACATCTTGGCTCTTCACGTTTGTCGTCCAGGCGAATCGTGTGAAAGTTGTTAAGCGGTATGGGCGGGTCGGTCTTGTTCTCCCATAGTTCTACTGTGGGCTGGCCCGCGTCTCTACCAAGGCCGTGATTGGCACCGAAAATATCAATGTCGCCGTCAGGCTCGATATCGACAAACTGGTTCCAGTGAGAACCGGTCGTGGCAATTACCTTCTTTGTCCAGGACGTCCCATCGCCGTTGTTATAGTAAACTCGCAATTCGTCCGGGTTTTTGCTCTGCTCCATCTCTGCGGTAAAGACGTCCAGCGTCCCGTCACAATCAAAATCACCGAGGCCTATCGAGTGCGTAAGACACTGTATATTGTCCTCGATAATGTGTTCTGTCCAGTTGCCTTTTGTTGGGTCAGCCGGAGCTTCGTACCAGGCGGTCTTGTAGGTTTGGTTGCCCCGTTCGGTCGGTGTCAGGACAATATCGTTACGGCCGTCTTTGTTAATGTCACCTACAACCGGATAGGTACGGTCATGTGTCCAGGCGGTAGTAAATACGATTTCTTTCCACTTGGCGAGATTGATTTGGCCATCGTTTTTAAACCATTTATTAGCGACGACAATATCCATTCTCCCGTCGTTGTCAATATCGCCGATATTATAATGCTCGCCGGTGCCGACCGGCCTGCTGAATTTTTTCCAATCGGCGGGATTGAAAGGGTCTTTGCCCTGTTTCCAGATATAGATGTCCCTGCCTACGCCTTTGGACCATAATTGCGAAGCACGGGTAACAATATCGAGTTTACCGTCATGGTCAAAATCGTAAAGATGTGTGGCATCGGTTTTAGGGCCACCAAGAGCGTGAATCTTCCATGTGCCCTGTCCCTTGCCGGGATTCTCCAGGCAATAAACCGTATGGGTGTAATAACCGCCAACAACAATGTCAATATCGCCGTCATTGTCAATGTCACCGCTGTCAGCACCCTCGAAACCGACATCCGGGCCGCTGTAAGCAACATGCTTGATCCAGGTCTTGCTGCCGGAACCTGCGGGATTTTCATACCAGTAAACGCTGCCTTTGCCTGCGACCATAAAATCGATATGGCCGTCACCATCATAATCGCCGTTCCCTTTAGCCCATATCCATCTCATCGGCTCACTGTCGATTACCATGTGTTCAAAGGTTGTTGCCGCTTCCGCCGGCACATAGAAAACACCGACAAGAACCACTAAAACCAATACAAATCGTGCTGCTGAATACATTTAACGCTCCTTTCAATATAAAAACCAAAATATTCTTCCATTATCGAACTGACTCGTCTCGAAAAAACGGCCAGTTTGAGATTACTTACTTATCAAATAAATTGCAATCAAAATCCGTTACCCTGAGCCAAACTGATTTTTTCGTGCAGAAAAAGTACCGCCAAAAGTATCGTCACCGCAGGATAAAGGGCGGTCAAAACTACAACACTCAAAGCCGGAGACTTGGCCAAAGCAAAAAAAACACCGTGAAGCAAGTTACCGACTGGCTTTGCTGTTATTTATCCACAACTCGACTTTGGGCCGGGCGTGATTGGCTCCGAAAATATCGATATCACCGTCAGGCTCGATATCGACAAACTGGTTCCAGTGAGAACCGGTTGTGGCAATTATCTTCTTTGTCCATGACGTCCCATCCCCGTTATTAAAGTATATTCGCACTTCATCAGGGTCGTCGCTCTGATGCATCTCCGCGGTAAAGACATCCAGCGTTCCGTCACAATCAAAATCGTAGACGCCTATCGAGTGGGTAATGCACTGGACGTTGTCCTCGATAATATGTTCTGTCCAGTTGCCTTTTGTCGGGTCAGCTGGCGCCTGGTACCAGGCGGTCTTGTAGGTTTGCCTTCGGTGCTCGGTTGGCGTCAGGACAATATCGTTACGGCCGTCTTTGTTAATGTCAGCCACAACCGGATATGCGCGGTCATGTGTCCAGGCGGTGGTAAATACGATTTCTTTCCATTTGGCGAGATTGATTTTGCCGTCGTTTTTGAACCATTTATTGGCAATAACAATGTCGGTCTTTCCGTCGTTGTCAACATCGCCGATATTATAATGCTCGCCGGTGCCGGCTGGCCTGCTGAATTTTTTCCAATCGGCGGGATTGAAAGGGTCTTTGCCCTGTTTCCAGATATAGATGTCCCTGCCAACTCCGCCGGACCATAATTCCGAAGCACGGGTAACAATATCGAGTTTGCCGTCGTGGTCAAAGTCGTAAAGATGTGTGGAATCAGTTTTAGGTCCGCCAAGAGCGTGAATCTTCCATGTGCCCTGCCCCTTGCCGGGATTCTCCAGGCAATAGACCATATGGGTGGAATAACCGCCAATCACAATGTCAATATCGCCGTCATTGTCAATGTCGCCGCTGTCGGAACCCTCAAAACCGACGTCCGGGCCGCTGTAAGCAACATGCTTGATCCATGTCTTGCTGCCGGTACCTGCGGGATTTTCATACCAGAAAACGCTGCCTTTGCCTGCGACCATAAAATCGGTATGGCCGTCACCATCATAGTCGCCATTACCTTTAGACCATATCAGTTCCATCGGCTCGCTGTCGATTACCATGTGTTCAAAGGTTGTTTCCGCCTCCGCCGGCACATAGAAAACACCGACAAAAACCACTAAAACCAATACAACTCGTGCTGATGAATACATTTAACGCTCCTTTTCAATTAAAAACTCAGGACCTTTAAGCTATCGACCGGTCTTACTATTGTTTATCCATAATTCAATTTTAGCGTCTACCGAGCCTCCGTGATTACCACCTATAATATCGATGTCACCGTCGCCATCAAAGTCAAGAAACTGGTCCGAATGAGAGCCTTTGACACCTAATAGCTTCTTTTCCCAAGTGGTACCTTTGCCGTCGGTATTGTAATATACCTTTACTTCGTCAGGGTCTTTGCTGTGGGCCATCTCCGCGGTGAAGACATCCAGTGTCCCATCAAGATCAAAATCATAAACGCCCAATGCGTGAGTAATACACTGGATATTATCTTCAATTATATGTTCTTTCCAGTTGCTCTCTGTTGCCTTAGCCGGCCCCTGGTACCAGGCGGTTTTATAATTTTCACGGGCCCATACCGTGGGTGTCAGGACTATATCATTGCGGCCATCCTTGTTAATATCAATTACAATCGGAAACGTACACAGCCAGGTGTAATCTGTAGTAAAGGTATACTCTTTCCAAGTTCCGACATCGATACTGCCATTGTTTTGCAGCCATTTGTTGGCAAAAAGAATATCCATCTTTCCGTCCATATCAACGTCGCCGAGATTAAGAAATTCGCCGTCGCCTACAGGCTTGCTGTACTTGGTCCAGGAAGCCGGATTATTTTGCTTCCAAATCCAGATGTCCCGTCCCACGGGGCCGGAATACTTTTGGGATGCACGGGTTGCGATATCAAGCTTGCCGTCACCGTCAAAATCATAAAGGTATGTGGTGCCGGATTTCGGCTTGCCAAGTTCATGAAGTTTCCAACTGCCGGCGCCTTTGCCGGGATTCTCCAGCCAGAGTAATATATTCTTCCAATAACTGCCTATCACAATATCAACATCGCCGTCACCATCCAGGTCGCCGGCAGTACCGCCTTCAAAAGCATAAGCGTCACCTCCCTGATAAGCTATATGCTTGGCCCAGCTGCCGTTGGTAGTACCGGGATTTTCATACCAGATGATTAAGTCCTGTGTTTTGCCGTTGTGCCCGGCTATTAGAAAATCAGTATCCCCGTCACCGTCAAAATCCGCTACGCTTTTAACCCAAACACTATCCGGCGGGTCACTATCAATTATTCGGTGTTCAAAAGTGGTCGATGCTTCTGCCGAAGCAAAGAAAAATCCGGTAGAAAGCGCCAAAACAAGCAGGTATTTTATGGTAATACGCATTTGCTCTCCTTTTCTGAATGATAAACACTTTAACTTATGCTTTTGTACGAAAATTGCAAGTTAAACCTTTTTTTAACGTTAAGGACCTGGTTCAAACCGCTTCCAGCCCAGATTCAGTATAACCTCGTCTTTGAGGACATCCTGCTGCATCAACTTTACAATGACCAGGTATGGAAAATCCAGTTTAAGTTTTGAAATCTCAACTATCGCTTCACTGCCGGGCAACTTCAAAACCTCTTCTTCTGCCATTGTCAGATTATTTACCGTGTTTACACAAATCGTGCTGTTTGCTAAAGGTTTTCTCGCTTCGATTCTCAGCACATCCCCGTCCCGGGCAACTTCCAGGTTCTCGGGCATGCCGACAATACACGACATATCGTCGGTCGTCTCCTGTAAACTGACTAAATACGTTTTGCCATTTTTTACCTCTGTAGCTATTGTCTTATGGTTCCAGACATCTACATAATGCCAGTCGGCTGGGTGATTAACTTCCATGAACGGCCCCATCATACGAGGCGGATTCATGCGATTCGTAATATGGCGATTACTCTGATAGATGGTATAGACACATTTGTCTTCTACCGGAAACGCATTGATAAAAAGCCAGTCACGCAAACTTGCCACAAGCGGCACCGGATTGTCAGTCAAAAAGGCATCGTTGTTCTCATGAACGACTCTATTGTAACGGCTGATAAGGATTCGCTCATTCCACGGAAATTGATTGATTTCACCGAAAACATCTTCCCAGACTATTAGCCCAATGCCGTTGAACAGGGAATTATAAATCATATTCTTTCGAATACGATTTGCCCGCTCGATGTTACGTAAATTATGCTCCGGTATTACAAAGCGAAGAAGGTCGATACTGGGCATCTTGAGAGGCCTTTTGGCCCAACTGCCGGTTAATAACTCCGCGGCCTTTAAAGTCGGTCTGCCCTCGCTGATGAAAATAGCATTCGGATTGACCTCATCGACAGCATCTCTGAATGCCTGTTCGAATTGACTCATCGTATCAAGAAAAACACCGTCAGCGCCAACCGCTTTGACCATACGAGCCATCTGTTTGTAATGCTCTTTGTCACGATTCATAGTGTCCCACGGATTGTACGGCAGCAACGCCCAGATACCTTTCTCATGGGCCTTGTCCACCAATTTGGCAAGTCCTTCGAGTCCGCCCGGCAAATCTTCAAGCATGTCGAACTGGTCCCTGTTATCAAGTCCTACACGGGGATAGGCATGCCACAAAAGCAAAGAGTCATAACCGCCGAAATTTAATTTGCCCTCATTCAAAAATTCTTCGAGCCTGTAGCTGTTGGTCTTTGGATCGTAAATATCTTTGCCGTACAGAAACGTAAAATGCGAAACAAACTTCTTGCGGAACTCCTGCTGGATAGGACGTTTGTAATAGGTGAAATCAAAGTTCGAACGAATGTGTTCTTTGAATTTGTAAAAGGCTGTGTGCCAGTCACCTTTATGAGGTGATATCCGGCAGTCAATAAGTTCGCTCTCCTCGCCGGCCGGCTGACGAAGCTTGAATCTTTTAGATGCAAAATCATCCTTATCTGAAAAATTCAGGTCAAAGGCAGAACTTAGAATGTGAAAATAAACCCCTGTATCGGATTTCGTATTATAAACATCTATCGGCATTACCGGGTCGGAAGGGCGGGTAAAATAGAGTTTCACATCATCGGGTCCATCGATGCAATACTTGGCCGAATCAAAAGAAAAAAGCAGGTGCTGGTCTTCTGTGTTTCCAATTTGGAAATTCTGAATCACAGGAAAATAGACAGCACAGCCATGCCAGAGACTATGCTGATTGGCGATTTTCGCATTCCAACTAAGCTCGCTGCCCGAACTCAATGAAAAGGTTTGGGTCACCTTAAAATAATTTTCCGAATACACGCTTTTCTGACTTATACTTACTGAGACACAATCCTGTGTTTGTTCGTCATCGAATGTAAACAGATGATACCCCACATCTCTCAACGCCCACAATTCCCTGGCAGCTAAGAACTGCAACGGCTCATTGCCGGCCATATAATCGGTCCCGCTTTCTTTGTCTACTATACCGGCAAGCTTGACGCTGATTTTGTCAACTTCAATTGTGTATCGAACCACTTCGTTTTCCAGAACTATCTGCTTAACTAATTCTTTGTTTGGAATGTAGCTAAGAGTTGTCTTTGCCCAAACAGTCCTCGTAAATAAAGAAAAAACAAGCGCCAAAGCAATCCCGTAAGCCAACTTTGCCACAGTTTTGTTCATCAACATTTTTATCTCCGCTATTCCACTGCAGAATTATCCATATCGTCTGTGTCACCTTATTTGTCTTTGACACAGCGAAAACCAACGGTAGCGCACCTGTTCAATCCGGGTGACATATACCAGAACTTTGTCCGCTGATAAACCGCAATCGGGCCTCCCTGCATATACCAAAGGCTGTCTTTGGCATAATAGTAGCTCCCGCCGCGCAGCCATGAAAAATCGTGATAGCCATCGGTTGCCAAAGAATCGGTCCACTCCCAGACATTGCCAGCCATATCCATCGCTCCATAGGGGCTTGCGCCTGCGGGATAACTGCCGGCCGGCATCGTACCGACAGAGTCGGTATTGGCCTTATTGGGGTCATAGATATTGCCCCAGGGCCAGTTTCTGCCGTCGGTGCCCTGAGCTGCTTTTTGCCACTCGGCTTCGGTAGGCAGGCGTTTGCCCGCCCATTTTGCATAAGCCTTAGCCTCGGCCAGACTGACCCATACTACAGGATGATTGGCCTTGCCTTTCGGGTAGTTACCATTTTTCCAGTGCTTAAGGAAATTTTTCGGCCATTCGGGTTCGTAGCTGGTCTTATCAAGAAAACGCTTGAATTGCTTGTTAGTAACTTCGGTTTTATCAATGTAAAACGCCGGTAAATCGAACTCGGTAATTGAACGATATCGCCTGCCTGCATCGTCATTGACAAATTCATCAAGCGTCAGCCCCTCGCGCCAGCGATATTCCACATGCATCACGAACTTGCCAGCCGGCACTAAAACCATCTGTGAGCTGCTTTTATCTCGTGAAAAGAGGTCTTGCGCAAAACAAGAGAAAGAAAAGATCACAACACAATAAATGAGCCTGCGATACTGCTTCATTTTTTCACCTCCGGCTTTGAAGTTATAATCTCGGCGTCCTTAGCAAATAAACATCTACCCCATTTTAGACACTGACCTTTCCAATCCAATTGTTTTTCCGGGCATTGGCTGCTTAGTGAACGGTGACTTTTTTGAGATACGTCACTTCGGCGTTGGTCAGCGGCCTGAATTTGCCGATACCTATCCCTCTGGTGTTGAGTTTGCCTATTTTAGTTCTTTTCAGCGATTTCACTGACAGACCGACCTTGGCCAGCATTCTGCGAACCTGTCGGTTGCGGCCCTGTCGAATCGTTATTTCCAAAGACGATACCTTGTGACCTCGCTTCAATATCTTGACCGATGCCCGACCGGTTTTGCCCCCCAGCATCCAGACACCTTTTTTCAGTTTTTCGACAACCTGCCCTTCAATCGCACCCTTAACTTCGACAACATAGGCCTTAGCCAGTTCATACCTCGGATGTGTCAGCTTGTTTGTCAGTTCACTGTCGTTAGTAAGTATAATCAAACCCGATGTATCAATATCAAGTCTGCCCACACAAAAGATTCGCTCCCTGGCTCTGACAAGATCTATCGCTTTTTTTCTGCCCTGCGGGTCCGAATTCGTGCATATCACACCCTTGGGTTTATTAAATAGAAAATATACCTTCCTGACAGCGCGAATCCTTTTCCCATTTACGGTTATGGTGTCTTTTTCGGCATCGACAAAAACAGGCAGCCTGTCTACCACTTTGCCGTTTACCCGCACAGCCCCTTCCAGTATCAATTCTTCGCATTTTCTGCGCGAATCAACGCCGGCCGAAGCCAAAACCTTCTGTAATCTCTGCTCAGCCATAATAAGTTCGCAAATTCTAACGCCTCATCTTATTCCATCGTCAATTTGACCGATGATGTAATACTATACTGTAATATCGTCGGTTTACAGAGCAAAAAAGCGGCCAATACTCGGCTCTTTGGCAAAAATACCAGGCTTTAATTTGTGCCGAGGCCCTGTGAAGCAGACAAAAAAACGCTCTAAACAAACACGCCTCTGTTAAAATAGGGCGAATACTCGCTTTTTTTGTTGACTTAGACGCCTTTTCAGGCGATAATGCTAAGGTCTATACCCCTAAATAGTTGATTTTTCAGTATTCTAAGGAGTTTTACTATGCCATTGGGCAAAAGACAGCAAACTAACGCGATGCTCTACACGGTAGTAACTTTTGTTGGGCTTTTTATTATTGCAGCCAGTGTTGCGGTAATCTTCTACCTAAAGTTTGAAGACCAGAGAAAAATCGCAGAAACCGCCCAGACCGATTATGAGAAAATGGTCAGTTCCGCCGAACAGCGCAAAGGGCTGGGAAAGATAATCGGAACAATCCCCCGCCGTAAGAGCGGCCTTGGTCTGATGGTCGAGTATCTTGACCAAATGACGCAAACGATTATCGGTGGCGTAGCCGAAGACACCTCCGCGGAGGTCAAAATCGATACCGTAAACATAAAAGTTAAGGATGCCCTGGAACTGTTAGCTCAGGGCAACTCCGGTGTTACACCTGACGACCCCAACACAGGCGGACTTGTGCGCGTAATAGAAAAAATGAAATTCAAAAACGACGAACTTACCGCTGCCATGCTCGCTCTCAACGACCAACTCGACCAACTGCGAACCAGATTCGACGATGCTATGGCAACCAGTTTTGAGAAAGAACAGACGCTGTTGGACGAGAAAGAAAAATACCAGCAGCAGGTCAATGAGATTCAAACAAGTTACAATGAACTTAATGCCCTGATGGAACAAACCACCGAGCAGCAGATCCAGATTATTATGACTCAGCTTGAACAGGACAGGGCCAATTCCAAAAGGCTGAACCAGCAGTTGCTCAAGACTCAGGCCGAGTTGAAAGTAGCCCAGGACCGTGTCACCTATATCCATGAAAAACTCCAGGCGATTGTTCCGCCGCCCGATAATGAGATTACGGCGTTCAGGCCTGACGGCAAAATTATATTGCTTGACGAACGTGAGCGGATTGTCAGCCTGAATATTGGTTCCAACGACCGTGTTTATCGAGGTTTGACCTTTTCAGTCTATGACAAAAACATCCCCATTCCGAGGGACGGCAAGGGAAAAGCCGAAATCGAAGTATTCAATGTCACCAAAAATATTTCAACAGCGAAAATCATGCGGTCAGAGAAAAGAAAACCCATCATCCTCGATGACATTGTCGCAAACTTAATCTGGGACAGCGAAAAAATAAACATGTTCGTGGTGGCAGGCAATTTTGACCTTGACGGTGACGGCAGACTTGATTCTGAGGCCGCCTATAAAATAAAAACTCTCATTGAAAAATGGGGCGGAAAGGTCGTCGATGACGTATCCATAGACACGGACTTTGTGGTACTCGGAAAGCCCCCGAGAACCCTTAGAAAACCGACTTTCGAACAACTGGAAATATATCCTGCGGCGATGGAAAAATACGATGCCTCACTGCAGAAGCTAAATCATTATAAGGAAGTTCGCGGCCTTGCGCAGACCCTTTCAGTTCCCATATTTAACACTGAAAGATTTCTTGACTTTATCGGCTACAGCAAAAGGTCAGGCCAGGCCGGCGCCTTTTAGAATGATGCTCTGGTCTCAGCGTACCGGCACGCCAATCGAGGCAACAAAAACCTCGCCGGTATACTCACTTGAACTGTCTGTAGTAAAACCTTTTTTTACCGCGACAAAAGTCACTGTATAAGCTGCCCTGACAGCCGCACCAAGAGGCAGGCCGCTGTCACAATCCAGTCCCGATGGGATATCTACCGCCATAACAGGGCAATTCCGGGCGTTTATACTTTCTATCAGTTGTACAAATTCATCGCTGAGTTGTCCCCTCAACCCCGTGCCAAAAAGAGCGTCGACGAGCATATCGGCATCGGCGGTAAAAGTTTTGACCCGGGCCGGTAAATCAGAGTTATTTAATGCTAACTGTTCGACCGGCTGGCCAAGTCGCTCCAGAATCTCCAGGTTAATCTTCGCGTCACCTTTGATTTTATTACGGTCGCCGCAAATAACCACAACCACGCCAAAACCGCTATTCAACAAGCCCCTGGCGATTACATAACCATCACCGCCGTTGTTGCCGGTCCCGCAGAATATACAAACCTTTGGCTGGGCGAGGTCAGCGAGTTTGTCTTTAATCAACTCGGTACAACTGCGCCCGGCGTTCTCCATCAAGACTACGCCCGGCACGGCGAGCGTATTTATCGCATGCAAATCGAATGCGCGAACCTGCTGGCTTGTCATTACAACACATTCTTTACCCGGCACATATTTCTCCATAAGAAGCGTATTATACAATAGGCGGCAAAGCTGTCAATTGACATCAGCTTAGTAAGTCATTACAATCTGGTGGTGGAGACTAATTTATGAAAATATTACTGACAAATGACGATGGGATTTTTGCCCCGGGGCTGGCTGCCATTTACAAAGAGCTGGTCAGGGTCGGAGACGTGATGGTTGTGGCGCCAGCCAGTAGTCAATCGGGCACCAGTCACAGTATTACATATAAAGAGCCGTTAGTATGCAACAAGGTTGACATTAACGGCCTGTTTACGGGTTTCAGCGTACAGGGCTCGCCGGCAGACTGCGTTAAGCTGGCCTGTATGCAGTTGTACGACAGCCCGATAGACCTGCTCGTTGCCGGTATAAACAACGGAGCAAACGCCGGAATTAATGTTTATTATTCCGGAACTGTGGCCGCGGCGATGGAAGGAGCTTTTCTGAAAATTCCCGCTGTCGCGATGAGCCTCGCCGCCGAGGAAAAAATGGATTTTGGAAGTGCGGCCCAATATTGCACCAAAATTCTCGAAGAACTTATGCCCCTTAACAGCGGCGAAGTAATAAACATTAACATACCGCAATTATCTAAAGGCCGGCCAAAAGGCATAAGAGTTGTGCCCCAGTCAAGCAAAGGTTTCGATGAGTATTACATCCGTCAGAAAAACGAACAAGGCCAGATTGTATTTCAATTGGCGGGCAAGCCGCACCCCGACGACCAAACCGCTGTTGATACGACATCGCTTATAGAAGGATTTATAACTGTCACTGCCCTTGTACCCGACCTGACCGACTACGGAAGAATCGACCAACTCAAATCCCAATTGACCGGGATGACCATATAAACCGTATTTTCGGACGGGAATCTTCCGTACGCACTAAGGACAAAAAAAATGTCGGACGTCTTCGAACAGCCCTGGCCGTTGTTAATCATAGCGGTCGTTATATTAATCATTCTGTTTTTGTTTCGCAGCATCTTCCCAGACAGAAAACGCTGGTGGCAATTTCTGATACCGGTCCTCATCGGCGCAGCAGCCTTCGGACTGGACTGGCTTGTACAAACCGATTTGGAAAAAATCGAAGCTGTAATCGCCGCCGTCTCAAAGGCCGCTGAAGCCGAAGACTGTCAGAGAATTGAACAGTTGGTAGCCGACGATTACCGCGACTCATTCCACCGTAACAAACAGCGATTAATGTCCCGCTGCAGGGGCAGACTATCGTCACCTTTGATTGACAAAAACATAACAACGGTTATATCGACCGACATTTCATCGCCAACGGCAACAGCGGTTTTTACGATGCGAATACTGTTCGATCCCCAAAGCCGAGTCTATCAAAACTATATGCGAATAATGCTGATGAAAATAAAAATAAACCTGCAAAAAACTCCGGATGAAAAATGGCTTATCGACCGGGCTGAAATAATCGAAATCAACAGACAGCCCGCCAACTGGCAGAATATCCGATAAATCATCAACACCTGTAAACCAGGACACGATTACCTCCACCCCCCGCCCTGAATTTGCCTGCAAAATCACCTTCCCATAATTAGCAAAAGTCACCGTCCGGATTGGTCGATATTTGTCAGGTAAGTAGAAATAGTGTTGGATTGTGCACAGGAAGAAATGGTGATGTTCCGCAAACTGGAAAAAAAGTTACTGCCCCTGAAAATCAAGATATTTAGCATCAGGTGGTATCCGAGCAGCAAAAGCTGTGTAAATGCCGGCAGGCGAAAGGTCAGGCCCTGCCAGATGCCGCCGCTGATGGTCCGAAAAGCCGAATGGCGCCGATGAATCTTGCCCTAATAACGTACACCATCGCTGTTTCTCCTGATAAGTGCATTAAAACAACAGATTCGGGTAACTTACAACCGAATTTTACCCGATAATAACAACGGTTCAAATGCGTATTATTGCAGAAAGGGCAAGACTGTGTGGACTTCAACAGTAAAGAATATCGAGCGATTTGCAAAACACGAAAATAATCTCCTGACAATCGAAGAAGATGCCACCGTCAAAGAAGCGGCTACAAAGATGACCGATAATAAGATTGGCTGCCTGATAGTGCTTGATAGTCAGGGCAAACTCAGCGGGGTGGTGACCGAACGGGATATGCTTGGCAAGGTCTTGGCAGCGTCTTCGTCCCCGGACACCATACTTGTCAAAGACATAATGACAGCCGAGACAATATTCTGTGACAAGAACAGTACCATCGAAAAACTTGAACAAATTATGTCCGAAAACAGTATACGCCATCTCCCTATCACTGAGAACGGCGTTCCAACCGGCATGATTTCCGGCCGAGACATCATAGCTTATCGGCTGTATTGTAATGAGGAGATGAAAACCGCCGCCGAGCAGTTGGCAATGCTCTCGGCAGGCTTAAAAACACTCGATTTGGATGATGTCATCGAATTGGCTATAAACGAAGTACCAAAAGGCTTTGGAGCAAAAATGGCTGTATTGTGTCTTAGCCAAAAAGACTTGTCAGAGCCGACCATTTATCGAAATGATTGTTATCTTTCCAAAGAAAAACTACTCGATCAATGCGGCGACGAAACATCTAAAAACCGTCAGGTTACCTGCGACAAAGTCTGTAACCAATGCCGCAAATTCGGCGGCCAAAACCCAAAGCTGGTCATACCACTTACTGTCAACAATCATTACGACAAAAATGACAGCAGCGATTTAGATTCGAAAGGTTTCCTCTGTATGTGCGGGTTTAATTCAGCGGCCATTGAATCAGAGGAACTGCTGTTATACAGGGCCTCTCTCCTGCAGGAAATCCTCAACGCCAACCTTACCAGTGCCAAGTTGTTTCAGGGTTACCAGGAAGCCCTTCGCAACAGCCAGATTGACCCCCTGACAGGCGTCGGCACAAGGCGCGTGCTTGAGCAAACATTAAACACCGAACACGCCAGGGCGCTTCGATACAACAGCGGCTTTTCCATGGCTGTTATAGACGTTGATAGATTGAAGGAAATAAACGATACCACCGGCCACCCAACCGGCGACAGGGTACTGCGGCAAATAGCAAAAATATTATGCCGCAATGTGCGAACAATGGATATAGTCGCACGTTATGGCGGAGATGAATTCGTCCTTCTGATGCCTGAAACTAAACTACACGACGCGAGAATATTGTTAGACAGACTGAAGCTTCAAATCACAAAGATTTCGATACCCGGCGTCAATTCGATTACGATAAGCGGAGGAATAGCCGAATGGAACCGAGACGATACTCCGGAAACCCTGTTTAAGCGGGCTGATGCCTGCCTGTACAACGCAAAAGACGAGGGACGCAACCGAATAGTCGTCACAGCCGCAGCTACTAACTAATGGGAAATCCTCATCGCCTCGACATCGCTGAACTAACTGCCGGAGTAATCTCCAATAGATTCACTTCAACTTTGTTCAATTACGGCGGCAGGCTTAAACCATCTCTGCGTCCGCAGACAAACCTTCACTAACATCAGCATAACCGGGACCTCTATCAGTACACCAACAACCGTTGCCAAGGCCGCACCGGAAGACAATCCAAACAGCATTGTCGATGTGGCAATCGCCACTTCAAAATGATTCGATGCTCCAATCATAGCTGACGGAGCCGCATCTTGATATTTGAGTTTCAAAAGCTTACTTAACCCATATCCCAAAGTGAAAATCAATACCGTTTGAATAAACAGTGGTACAGCTATCCACAGAATTGTCAGCGGATTTGAAAGAATCGTTTCGCCTTTAAAGGAAAACAGCAGTACTAAAGTTGCCAGTAGAGCGATAATAGTAATGGGGGTCAGAACATGCAGGAATTTTTCTTTAAACCATTGTTCTCCCTTGTGGACAATGATCCATTTGCGGGAGATAAAACCGGCCAATAATGGAAGTGCCACATAAATAGCTATCGAGAGCAACAGCGCCTGCCACGGAACAGGCAGCCGGCCAACGCCAAGCAAAAAGCCCCCTAAAGGCCCATATAGAAACAGCATTGCCAAAGAGTTAATCGCGACCATCACCAGCGTATGGCCGTCATTGCCCTTCGCAAGATACCCCCACACCAAGACCATCGCGGTACACGGCGCGATACCTAAAAGAATACAGCCTGCAAGGTAGCTGCGCCACAACGGAACCTGAAGCATCTTTACCCCTTCGGCTTCGATTACAGTGCCAACTCCATAAGTAGCCCCAACCGGCAAATCAAGACCGAAGGGCATCTTGACAAGGTCAACCGCATCCGGACCAATAAAGCCGTGAAAAAGTACACCCAGAAAGAACACCGAGATAGCATACATAGTAAACGGCTTGATAGCCCAGTTAATAAAAAGGGTCAGCCCAACCGGCTTTATGCTCTTGCCTGCTTTTAGCACCTCGGCAAAATCGATCTTGACCATAATCGGGTACATCATAAAAAACAGACACACCGCGATTGGAATCGATACCACCGGAGCCTTATTAACATAAATGGCTATACCATCAAGATACCTGGCAAACCCCGGAGCGACCTTGCCAATAACAATGCCGCCTGCAATACAAAGCAGCACCCATAAAGTCAGATACTTCTCAAAAACACTCAATCCTTTGGTTTCTTTGTCAGCAATAGTTTCTGCTTCCATAATCATTTCCTTTTTATATATTCGAACCCCGAGCACCCATTCTCTACAAACCCTTAAGCAGCTTTTCATTCTCCTTTGCCTGCTGCTTCAAAACGCCGGTAATACACGAAAAGAACTCAGGGATGCAGAGAATCTTAAGCTTGTAAACAACTTTCAGCCCCTCTTTGTGAGATTCGAGCACGCCGGCCGCGACCATTACCGAAAGATGCCGCGAAACATTCGACCTCTCCGAGCCAACGTGCTCTGCGATGTCACAGACACATTGTGGCCGGCTCTTTAGAAAATTAACTATCGCTATCCGAACAGGATGCGCAACCGCCTTTACAACTTCGGCCTGCTTCTCAAACAACAACTGTTTTTTCTTATTCATCGTCTGATAACCCCAACCACAATATTATATGAGTACATGCTCACATAGTAACTTATGCTCGGATAATGTCAAATATTTTTTATAAAAAATGAAAATTATACTTGACTTTAGTTCTATATAGTACTATCTGATATAGAACTAATCTCGCGAACAGGAAAAGCAAAATGAACACAAGAAAAACGTTAAATTTCAGAATTGTCTTCGTAGGCTTGGTTGTAGCGGTGTTAGCCCCAACCTTGATTGCTGAAACACTATATGTAGATGGGATTAGCGGTAATGATAGCAGTCTGGGGACGAAGGATAAACCGTTAAAAACGATAAGCAAAGCTGCGACAATGGTTAACGACAGCAACGCTCATGGGCCGACTACAATCAAAATCGCCCCTGGCGTCTATAATATCACCAAAGCTGTACTTTTTGATAACAAGCGATCGTACACGAAAGAAAAACGGCTGACAATAGAAGCAACTATCTTACCAGATGACCCCAACTGGAAACCAGCACTAATGCCTGTCGTATTATCTACCGAGATTCCACAACAATGGGAAAAAACTAAGGCCCAAGTAGAAACATCCGGATTAAAAATAGAGATAAGCCATGTTACAATTCGCGGCCTGAAGTTCCTGGGAAGTCCCGTTTCACATATTTGGTACTACCCGGTTTTTCGCCAAGGCAAAAGTCTTGAGGATCTGGTCGTAACACAGTGTCTGTTTACTATGGACCGCAATGCTTTATCTTCTAATGTTGCGATTATTGCTAATGGCCACGGATTGGTGGTTGATCATTGCATTTTTTATAATTGTCGCAATCCCATAGTGTTCTGGAACGCAGATGGAGGCACAAGCAAAAAGAATGCGATGCGATACTGCATCGTCGATGGCGCTTACACTTCAGGTGTCTGGGTTTGCCAAACCGCTGAAGACCTCGAATTTCATAATAACATTATTACACGTAGTAAATATGCATGGATGCGTGGTTCTTCGAACCAAAGAAAATATCGGTTACACGATTGTATTATCACCGATAACGAATCTTACTCGGGAGAATGCGGCTCGGATTGGAAATTGAAGGCCACAGGGCCTGAAATCGTTTACAATGAAAAAGATGTTATTAAAACAGGCAAGGTAGTTTTGGAAATGGGTAATGGTATCGATTTGCCCGTGCCGAGGAATTTTTTGCATCCTGTCCCCGGCACGTTTGGAAGCAATCTTGGGGCAGGGCTATTTAAAAAAACTGAGAAAGGAAATTAATATGGAAGAAAAAGAAGCAAAACAAATGAGTTTGGAATTAATGGAGGTTGTGCAAGATGCATATCTTAGTACGGTTGACAGCAACGGCTTTCCGCAGGCACGTGTGATGGGCAATCTACGAAATAAGGAACAATGTCGAATCGCAGAAGAGTTGTTTGCCGGACACGATGAAGATTTCCTGATCTATATGCTTACCAGCCATTCATCTGATAAGATGCAGCAAATTCGTGCTAATTCGAAAGTATCCGTTTATTTCTGCAATTCTGCGAAGTTTCATACGTTATTGCTCGTAGGTAATGCTGAGGAAATAGATGATCTGGACTTAAAGAAACGAATCTGGCAGGATGAGTGGAAGATACATTGGCCCGGCGGACCTGAAGACCCCGAATTTATTATGCTGAAGTTATTGCCGGAGTGGGCGAAGGGTTGGTATAAGGAAGGAGCTTTCGAGTTTAAGTTGAAATGAAAAAGATGAAATCACAACGCCAGGCCGGTTTTTTGATGGCCAAAATCCGCCAGGTCGGCGGAAGGATATTTGAGCGGATACTAAAAGAATACAATATAGAAATCAACTCTGCTCAGGGCAGGATCATGTTCGCCCTTTGGCAGGCCGATGGCATCTCAATTAATGAGCTTTCCAAAAAAACGCAACTGAAAAAATCGACACTGACAAGTATGCTCGACAGGCTCGAAACAGCCGGCTACCTCAAGCGACAACGTTCTAAAACAGACCGACGCAAAATCCTGGTAAAACGCACAGCAAAAGACAAAAACCTCGAAACCAGATACGTCCAATTGTCCCAGGAATTAACCAGGATATATTATAAAGGCTTCTCAAAAGCCGAAATCGACCGCTTTGAAAATAACCTGGCAAGAATACTAAATAACCTAACCGTTTTCGAAGCTGAGCATAAATAGGAATAACAATATGAAATTACGCATTTCAACAACAATAGTTTCTCTGTTGTTTATAGCTAATAATGCCATTACTCAGACCAGAATTGAGAAAGGTTGGGAACACCGGGCCGATGGAGATATTCCGGACGCCCAGTTTGTTGCTGAAAAATTTTTGAAAAATTCGCCTGCAATTTTTAAGGGGGCCTATTCTAATCAAGAAATAACCTTCGTTGTTATAGCGTGCGTTCTTTATAAAACTTGATGACCTCCGCAAGCGACTTATTCGGCATTTCTCCATGGATGCCGGGAAAACTGATTTTGGGGATCTGAAGTAGCATTGAGGAAATCTCGCCCGGACTGTTAACTTCCCCTTCCGAAGCGATAAGCAAGGTGTCATTATCCAGCAACCTACGAATATTTTCAACCTTCAGCCGGTTGGGCAATGTAGGGTCAATCAGCGTAAGGCCGACCACGCGATCCAGAAGTTCGGGACGTTGCTCTAAAAACTCAACCAGAATTTTCCCTCCCATGGAGAAGCCGATGAGCCCTATTTTTTTGTCGGTGGCAATATCAGCTACGACTCGCTCTAATTGATAAATGAACGAGTCCCCTTCAATATCCGGACAGAAGAAATTGGGGTTGATAGCGACGAGCCCAAAGTCATTCTTCCCAAATTCGCGGAAGTAGCGTTCCATGCTGGATTCACTGGTGCGCGATTGTCGCAACAGAGTGTACGACCAAACCCCTGTGCGTTCAGGATAGCCGAGAACAGCAATGACGACAAGTTTTTTGTCAAACGCATTGGGAGTAATCAAATTCCAATATTCTTTACCTACACGTTCGTCGGTATAAATCTTCTTTGCTGCTACATTCGCAGCAAGAATATTCGCCACGATTTTATCTGTTGTTTTCTGTAATTCTGTTTCGTCTTCAAGCATATATCTGCTTTGTATAGAGATCTATCACATAAGAATCGTTACTCATCAAATTATACGTCACTCTTATTATGTTTGTCAACTCGTGATGTGCAAAGTGATGGGCAATTTTGACAGCAGAAGCCTTAGTTGAAATAAACTTACTTGACAATTGTGGGTTCGGTTTGTTAGCATTTGGTTTGGAGATACCAGGATTGATTTTGAACAGACAATAATTTTTTTCAGGGTACAAAATGAAACTGACTTTAAATGGCAAAGAATCGGATTTTGCGGATGGTTTGACTGTAAGTGAGCTTTTAGTTGAACAACAAGTAAAAACGCCGGAGATGGTGTCCGTTGAACTTAACGGTCAAATTCTGAAAAGATCGAAGTTTGATACGGTACTGAAAGATGGTGATAAAATAGAGTTTTTGTTCTTTGCGGCAGGTGGAAGGTGCGATTAATTGAGTAATAAACAGAAAGATACAGCCGGGGCGGTCTCGGCTATACAGTGAGCCGGTGGTACACTTTTGTTCCGCCAGATGGTACACTTTTACTCCGCCGTTTACATGTGCGAATGAATAACTTAAAGCAGATTGGTTTTTTACCGCTTATTCACATTCTAAATCTTCCATCAGTTCCAAGATCTTGTTTGCCAGTTCTTCAGCAGCTTCTCCCGTAACAAAGTCAGGCGGTGGAACCTGACCGTCACATTTCTTCAGAACATCTACAAGCTGCTCACAAGCGCCAACTAAATCTTCAGCAACAATAAGGTTTCCTGTTGATTTGAGCATATTCTTTAATGCATTCACCCTCTTGCCGGCTGAGTTACCAGGACCAACGCCTTCAAGAGTACCATCAGCAATGGATGTATCTATAAATTCAACAATCTGTTCTATCTGTTCTAAAGGTGGCACTTCAGTTCTTACACCTACTCCAATCAAATCCACTTGAACTACAGGCTCATCAGAGTCGTCACTGCTGATTTCTAAAGTAGCATAAAAAGTATTTTCGGCAGATGGAGTAAAAGTAATTTCAATATCATTACTGTCTTCAGGAGCGATAACTGCTGGAAGTTGTGGGGCCGAAGTTATTGCAAAGACACTGTTGCTATCAGGTGTGAAGGTCAACCGCGAAACTTGCGGTATCACCTATTGCTGATAGAATAGGTGCAACCAAAATTAATGAATCATTCCAGCCGATTGTTACGAGTGAATCCCAGCAACTGACAACTGGTCGTTTTCGAAAAATAATCAACACCTCAGGTTATGAATTTATTCCAGCATCAGAGACAGGCAATCCAACTGCTAAGGATGCCAGAGGATGGACAGAATATGGCGAACTTGACAAGTTGGGTCATTCTCTGCACGGGAAATTGGCGGCTCGTGTGGAGGATCAGTTAGAACAACTAATTGATCGAATTCGCTCCCTTCGACTTCGCTCCCTTCGACTTCGCTCCCTTCGACTTCGCTCAGGGCAGGCGGTGCAGGGGGCTAAGTTTTTAGTGGGATTTTTTACCAGGCTGAATTCGGTTTTTGGCCGACGCGTTGTACCCAGTGTCGGCCGTTCTTTTCAAACTCAACGCCAAGCCCGTATATTTTGACGACACGGACGTTGTTTATCTTCTGTCCCTGGTAAACCAGGTCTTTTTCAATACCTTCAATCATAACTGCCGGCGTTTTTGCATCAAGGCAAATCGCGGTTACTAATCCAACCTGCGGCCGCTTTGTCTCGGCTTTTATGTCACTTATTCTTACAGCAATGTCTTCTTCGGTATCTGTTTCGGTCTGCTCTACGTCAGCTATATAAATCTGTCTTAGTTCTTCAAGGCGAAGGCGTCTTGATTGGAGTGCCTCCATAATCTCAAGAACTTTGCGGATTTCTCTGCGAATACCTTTGCGAATTCTTTTGCGGATTCCCTTGCGAATTTCCCTGCGAATTTCTTCGCGCATCCATTGCTGCTGGTGCTTACTGTCTGCCATCCAGGCATTGTTTGGTGAACACGCGGAGTTCTATCTCCGCCACATTTGACAGATTCGCCCGGCCGGTCAGGTTCCGATGAGCTTTTGTCCGGCTACTTGCAAAACAAAGTGTTGGAAGGTTCGCTACAGAATCAACGATCTTACAGACCAAAGGACGAAGGCTAAAGGAAACCCCAGGCGGCACCAGTTATCAATTCTCCGAGCAATCTTTTCCCTTTTCCTCAGGGCGAAATTTGTCGTTACCACCACCTCCAACAGCGTTAAGAACACAAGGATAGTGCTGCCGAGTGTGAAGTGGTCCAGCCGTGTCATATAAGGCAGACGAGGAATCAGGTTGCCGAGCATGAAGCGGTAAGCGATGAGGGTCAGCATGGAACTTGTCGCAACACCAATCTGGGCGCCGGCATTGGTCGGGTCGATCCAGAACGCTCCCCAGGACATCATCACTATCAAGACCAGCGGTATGATCACCTGCCAGACATAATAAAGCCCGTAACGTTTGGCAGTAAACTCAAAGACAAATCCAGCCACTTCAATCTCCGCGGTGGGGTTGTAAGGACGGGTTTCGGCCTTGTATTCGGTGATCTCCCAATCCGGCACCGAAAGATGCCCCTCGTAAATACTTCCACCTATGATTCGCTCGTCGCCTTTGGCCCTGCCGGGTATAAACTGCAATTCTTCCGGAGAAAAGCCCGGCGCGACGAATTGGATGGTGAAGCGATGCTGGTCAAATGGAAATTCCGACAGTTTCAGTGGTTGAGATAGTGGTCCGGTGTAGCGCTGCATATATGTAACTGTACCGTCAGGGGCAATCTCGACCACCTCCGGCATAGACTTCAGCACAATGCCCCCCTGGTTGGCAATAAAGACGCGGGGGTTCCATGTTTCCTCCAGCGGCATAACCTGGATGCCGCCCTCATGAGCAAGACGTTTATCTTTCCAGCTTAGGCTGAGAAAAACGTTGACGGTAAAACTCTGGTCCGCACCGTCGATCTTATCGATGTCCAGCACAAACACAAAGAAGTTAACCTTTGTCGGCCCTCTCCATTCCGCGGGGCGTTTGGCTTTGAGTTCAGCCTTTTCCGCGGCTTTCTCTTCAGCTTTTTCCACGGCCTTTTCAACTGCTTTTTCCACGGTCTCCTCAGTTACCTTCTCTACAGCTTTTTCTGCAGCTTTCTCAGCGGCTTTTTCAGCAACTTTTTCCGCAACCTTTTTCGCGACCTCTTCCGCAACCTTTTTCGCGACCTCTTCCGCAACCTTTTCCGCAACCTTTTCTGCAACTTTTTCTGCAGCCTCTTCCTTGCCATTAGCTCCAAACGCCGCCAAGGCCAGCGAGCACAACAGGAAAATCGTAACAATAGATTGCTTTTTCATAATACCTTTCCCCCCACACGTTCAAAATGACAAAATGTTAATAAAATCCATTCGCCAGTCTCTATAATATTATACTTCTGAATTTTTTCCGGGTTTGTATAAAATATCCTGCTGAATTACTCTTTTCAATTAGTTGGAATTGTAACGATTGGCGCCTGTTGGGGTGCGCCCGTCTCAGCAAGTGTAAAAAGAAACATCAGGAAACTGAAAAATCGCTTTGATAAATAATCCCGGTCATCAATCCAGAACCAGTGACCTCGATACTGTACCGTTACAAAAGCATCAACCGGTTTGGCCTCATCACTTTGCACACGCATAATAGGGACAACACCTGCGGCGATATCCGCATCCTTGGCAAAATTGCCGGTCACACGTTTTTCTAAGACATGAACTACCGGTACCTCAATGTAAGAGCCCAACTCCTGGAGGATTGAGAGCATCGAGCGGCTTAGTATTACGATTTCCTGGTCATTGGTGGAAAGAGAGCCATAGATTACCTTGAACTCGTCGACCTCAGGATTCAGGCCGAGCAGTTTCTTGAACGTGTCGATCTCGGCCTTTATGTGGGGTTCCACGTCCTTTTTGCGAAAGAAAATCACACTCGCTTTTCCCTTGTCTTCCGATTTCTGAATTCGCATCCCTATAGCCATAGATTCCTGAATTTTGCTCAGCGATGCGGTCAGGCGGTAAAAATCAGGGTCCGCCGGATGTGGCGTTAGCCTTCCTCCAACACGGTTATTGATACCGTTTATCGACTGGATGCAGATTCGAAATACAAGGTCGGCCCGCCAGCCCGCTTCAATAAGAGACAAAATAGAGCCCGGCCTGATAGGAGTCATCAGGCTACGCGTAAACTTCTCACCCACAAGCGGCTGATAGGTAATGGTCGGACGTTCAGCATATCGACCGCGACCGACCACAGTCTGACCTGATCCAGGTATAAATTCATTCCAGAAAAAACCGCCACGAACCTCGGCTTCAAACAGATACTGACTAATAATAGATGAGACATCCAGGAAAACAGGGGCATCAGCATATCGAAGCTTTACCATATTAAGCAGCGTCTGCCGTTTCCATGACTCTGAGATAGCGTCGGTGTAACGAAATCTGTCGCGAGCGACAGTTCCCGGCCCAATGCCGCCGCAGCCATTTAGACAGAGCAGCAAACTAAATGTCGCAAAGATGAGCTTGCCTCTCTTAGTGTGAACCATAACGTCGGTTACCGTAAAATCCTGTAACATCTAATATCCGTCAATACCCGTATTCCAATCGGGTTAACATAAATAGTGTAGACATAAAAAAACAGACTGTCTATCGGAGGAAAACAGCTTTTTTACATAGTGGAATGCACTAACATAGTAATAGGGCAAAACACCTTGACTCTTGCCCTCTGGCGTAAGTGTTTAGTGGGATTTTTTACCAGGCTGAATTCGGTTTTTGGCCGACGCGTTGTACCCAGTGTCGGCCGTTCTTTTCAAACTCAACGCCAAGCCCGTATATTTTGACGACACGGACGTTGTTTACCTTCTGTCCCTCGTAAATAAGGTCTTTTTCAATACCTTCAATCATAACTGCCGGCGTTTTTGCATCAAGGCAAATCGCAGTTACTAATCCAACCTGCGGCTGTTTTGACTCGGCTTTTATGTCACTTATTCTTACAGCAATGTCTTCTTCGGTATCTCTTTCGGTCTGCTCTACGTCAGCTATATAAATCTGTCTTAGTTCTTCAAGGCGAAGGCGTCTTGATTGGAGTGGCTCCATAATCTCAAGAACTTTGCGGATTTCTCTGCGAATCCCTTTGCGAATTCTTTTGCGGATTCCCTTGGGGATTTCCTTGCGAATTTCTTCGCGCATCCATTGCTGCTGGTGCTTACTGTCTGCCATCCAGGCAAGCAATTGATATGCTTCTTCGTCTAAAAGAAAGCTCGCTGTTTCAGTTAAAAAGTAACTGTCCGCCAGAGCCATACTAAACTGGCGCTTTTGCTTGTATCCTAATGTCGAACCTCTGTCAAAAAAGTAGGCTTCTGCATAAGGCAGTTCGTTACTGAATTTTATAAACCTGGTCCAAAGCGCCTGCTCATCTTTCTCAAGCCTTTTAGCATGGTCTTCAGCCAGCAGCCACAATTCCACAAGCCTGTCCTGATACCACTGCTCTATATGCTGTCGTTCCGTCGCAGCCCACTGCTCAACATCTGTCAGTCTCTGCTGTTGATTGCTGATGCGCCATTCGGTTTGTTCATCAACCTGGCCAACCGCTTCGATGGCACCACACATTAAGACCATTACTGCAATTGCTAATGTGGAAATTAACTTTATTTTCATTTTAAGCCCCTGGCTTTTGAATGATATTTGGTTGCAAAGTAAGGCGCCGGACTGCGCCTGTCAATCAGGGGTTATCCGTGTTTTCCTATAGGGGCAAACCCCTATATGCGGAAAAGAAAAACCGCAGCTAATCTTAAGCTGTCAAAATCACCGGCTGTTAACAAGTATTAGGGCGATTATGAGCGAATTAAAGGGGGATTTGCAGGAAAACTTGACAAATGCACTATTATCGAATAAAATGATTATATGTATTTTGAACACAGCCAGTTGAGCAGCGCATTCTTTGTAAGCTAATTCATTTTAAGCACTACGAGAGAATGGAAAACAACGACAAAATCTTCGATTCGCCGGCAGGTGAGGACTTGCGGTCTGAATTCGCCTGCGATCCGGCCTGGGCCAAGCTTACATCGCAGTACCTGCAGGACCTGCCGAACCAGATCAAGGAACTCAGAGACATACTCGAAATAAAGGACTACGTGGCTATCAAAAAATGTGCCCATCGCATCAAAGGCACTTCAGGAACATATCGTCTTGATGCCATTTCCAAAGGTGCCGCCCAGTTGGAACGTGTGGCCGAGAGCGAAAATCCCGACGCGATTGCATCGGCTATAAATAAAATTATGCGGCTGGTAGAGCAGGAAACCAGCCGGTTCAATTCTGGTTTAGTTTCTTCTTTCGATGATTCCGAAAGGAACACAAATGACTGACATTGCGGGGCTGATTCTTGCGGTAGATGACGACCCCCATTTGCTCGATATTATCGAACATAATGTTTGCCAGTGGGGATATACTCACTGTGGAGCGCGCAGTTCAGCGGCGATGTGGAAAAAGCTCGAGCAGATAATTCCGACCGTCATCCTTCTCGATGTTCAATTAGGTGACACCGACGGAACTACGCTGGTGCCTCAATTGAAAAAACGTCTGCCGAACGTGCCTATCATTATGATAACCGCCAATGCTACGATTGAAATAGCAGTGAAAAGCCTCAAGAGCGGTGCTTACGATTTCATTTGCAAACCCCTGGACTTCGAACGTCTCCAAATCGAAATAGACAAAGCCGTCAACCACAATCGCCTCTCGCTTCAGGTAAAGGCCTTTCAATCTGTCACACGCCATACCGATTTTCACGGTATGATAGGCCGCTGCGAAGCGATGCGCAAGGTCTATCGACTTATTGAAACCGTGGGCCCTACCGATGCGGCGGTTCTTATTCTTGGTGAAACCGGAACCGGCAAAGAGCTTGCCGCCAGAGCAATTCACGAATGCAGCAAACGCTACAACGGGCCTTTCATTGCGGTCAACGCACCGGCCATTCCGCATGAACTTATTGAAAGCGCCCTGTTCGGGCACGAAAAAGGAGCGTTTACCGGTGCACATCAGCAGCATCTCGGGTTCTGCGAGCAGGCCGATGGCGGCACGTTGTTTCTGGACGAAATATGCGAAATGGATTATGACGTTCAGGCCAAGCTTCTGCGCTTCCTTCAGGACCACATAGTTCAGCGTGTCGGTGCGAAATCTTCCCAGGCTGTTGATGTTCGGGTAATAGCGGCCACAAATCGTAATCCGATTGTACAGATACAAAACAACAGACTCAGACAGGATTTTTATTATCGTCTTAGCGTGGTAGGCATGGAAATCGCCCCGTTAAGAGAACGAGACAGTGACATTGCTCTGCTGGCGCGACATTTCCTTGACCTTGCCGCGGCTAAATACGGCAGGAATATGTCTTCGGTTTCATCGCAGGCCATGGAATTGCTGGAGTCTTGCGATTGGCCCGGCAATGTCCGCCAGCTCGAGCATCTCATCGACCAGATTGCCATTACAAACAACAGCGGCGAACTTACCGCCGAGATGCTGCCGGCTGAAATAACCCAGCAGGTTTCCCGACGCTACCAGCTTCTTGACGCCGAAACCGGCACCAAATCTGACAGAATTATCCCCTCGATGCTGGAGATGGAGCACCGCCTGATTCTTCATGCGCTTAAATTAACGTCCAACTCGGTCCCGGACGCCGCTAAGCATCTCGGACTCAGCGAAGCCACTTTGTATCGAAAGATAAAAAAACTCGGCATCTCGCGTGCATACACCGAACCACAATAATCCGGTAAGACAGTTGTGTTCCGAATATGAAACAAGAAAAAGATAAACGAATCGAAGCTTTCGTAAATGCCTGTCATCAGGTTGCCGCGTACGGACTTGTGCGCTGCAGCAGCGGGAACATGTCTTATCGCCTGGATGCGGATCTGGTAGTGTTAACTGCCAGCAGGAGTTGGCTTGCCGAACTCACAGCAAACGAGGTATCAATTTGTAATCTGAAAGACGGGCGTTGCGTTAATGATAAAACCCCTACAGTCGAGAACTCATTCCACCTTGGCATACTGCGCAACAGGACAGAGGTTAATGTCGTACTTCATTTTCAGAGTCCTTTTGCTACAGCGGTAGCGTGCGGAAATCCGCGTGATTATAATTTTTTTATAATACCCGAAATGCCCTGCTACATAGGTCAACCTGCGGTGGTTGAGTATACCTCACCCGGTTCAGTCGAACTTGCCGAGACAGTTGTTTCAGCGGCCAATGGGCATAATATGGTAATATTACGCAATCATGGCATTGTAGCCGTCGGCAAAGATTTTAGGGATGTGATTCAAAAGGCAGTCTTTTTCGAACTCGCCTGCCAGATACTTCTGTATCAGAACAAGCCCCGGTTTTTAACTCAAAGTGATATAGATGCGTTAGCAAAGCTATAGTTTTGTTTGACCAGCTTGACAAAAATCGCTCAGTTCGATAGGCTGTGTCGGGTATAAGATACCTTTGGCCGATATTTCAGGAGATAAAATCGAAATGCTTGGTGTACTGTTAGGGCCGAACGAAGTGCTGGTAATCGTTGTCATTACCGCCATACTGGTCTTTGTAATTGTACGCCGAAGCCAAAAACGAAAATAAAATTAAACACGAGATTTGTGGTTCGTGTCGCATGGAGGGGACTTTCGACTTTGCTCAGGATTTACTTCTTACTTCCTTGCTTCTCTACTTCCTGCCGGAAATAGCAGTACGCGATTATCTTGACGATGCCGACGAGATAAGATATAGTCCGTAAAGACTTTCTCGTGATGTAGAATAAGGAGCGGCAGATGGCGCAGGAAGAACATGTGTTGGTTTTCGAGCAAAAGGTCCTTGAGCAGGAAGGGACATTCCATGGACTGGCCTTTGACGTGGAACGTTATCTTCGCAGGATTTTCGCACCGGGGGTTCTCGGATTCATGCCCCGGTCGCAGGCGGAGAAGGACCCGGCATATAAACAACTCATTCCCTACGTGATAATGACTTGCGACGGCAAATACCTTAGCTATGTCCGGGGCAAGCGCGCAGGAGAGAAGCGGCTTGTCGGCAACAGGTCCATTGGTATTGGAGGTCACATAAATCCCGATGATGATCTGCCATTGTTAAATACGGATTGCCGCACGGATTTCCGCGAGATATATCTGACAGCCGTTGAGCGGGAAGTAGCCGAGGAAGTGAAAGTAAAAGCCAACTACACCAATCGTATTGTTGCCCTTTTGAATGATGACTTCAATGAGGTCGGACGTGTTCATCTTGGTATCGTTCACTACTGGGTTTTGGACTCATCGAAGGTCAGCAGGCGAGAGCAGATGATTACCCAGATGGGCTTTATGAGTGCTGACGAACTGCAGGAGTTGCGAGATACTATGGAGACGTGGTCGATGTTGTGCCTCGATGGTCTCGGCGAGATGGCCAAATGCTCAGAATCCGGGATACGGCTAAATGCCCTGTTTGAAAGCGCCAAAGAAGGTTAATCACGCTTTATTTCTTTGCGAAGTGTTACCACATACCGCAATAGTCAATGCCGTAAGGCATGCTGTACATAATCAAGAATCAATTGCGGGGTCAGCCATAGGTTTTTCCATCTTCATCTACGTAGATAGCGCTCTTTGCCTGCTCTATTATGTTGGTAGCCTTCGACAGTTCCTGCAGCTTGGGGATTTTGAACAACAGGTGGCAGCGTGGACATCTGACTCTTCGGTCGGCAGCGGCGGCATCAAGCCGCCAGCTATCACCACAGGCAGGACAACGGGCGATTATCTGCATCATCAAACCCCTTTATCAAAAGCCAAAAGTTGGAATTCGAAAAGGGTATTTTAATCTTAAGCCAAAGAATTATCTACCATAAATTTTCTGCTTCGCGTCCTATAATATCATTTTGTCAGGGAGCATACGGCCGGCAAAAGACAGAATTTGGGCATCTGCCGGCAACTTTGCTTGATTTAGCAGCTTAAATTTGTTATCATAGATGTCATACAGGGGATGATGAAATGGCAAAAAAAGTTACAAGCATAGTGATTAGAACCTTGCCTTTTGTCGAGCGCAGAAACATGTCCCGAACTGTAAATCCATCGGGAAACAAATATCGCAGGCTTGATGATATTGGCGCTGCAAATACCAAAGGCGGACATCTGCCCAATCGGTCTACCTATACAAATCAAGTCGGCAGACTGAAGGTCTCTATCGACAATCCCTCAGTGGGGCAGATGCTTAACTATTGGGCTTGACGGCTGATACGGCGGGACAGAATCAGAGCAGCGTTTTCAAATGTTTTCTCAGCAGATAGCGGCACAGAGACAATAGTACCGTAGCAGTTACTATGGTGATTAAGGTCTCGAACGGTGCCTGATTTATTGCTACAGCCAACGCGGTTCCGGCGGCTGGCGGATGGATAACACCCAAAACCAGCATAAAAAAGATGGCAATCCCTACAGCCAGCGACCATTCGACAAAATGCGGCAGAGTTGTAAAAGAAAATATTGCACCACAGGCCACTCCCACAATATGACTGCCGATAACGTTTTTTGGCTTTGCTGAATTTGTGAATGGTAATGCAAATACGATAAATGTTGTAGCGGCAATGGCGCTGATTAAAACTATTTTGTCCCTTCCCATGGCAAGGGTCAGAATTGCCAGAGCGACTGTAGCGAGTAAGCTTTGGAGAACATAGTGTTTCCAAAACCTTTTGAATTTAGCTTTTATTATGAAGTCCGGTCCCATTTTCGGCAGGCCCTGCCTTATTATTAAATGGACGGCACGTAGTTCGGATTGGAAATAAAAACGGCGAGGAGTATGCAATTGGGGGGTGCCAAAAAACATCTTTCCTCGCCTAATTAATAAAATCCATTCGGGCTATGTTATCGACCATCCCTGGTCGGCCGCTCAATTTAATTTTTCCTTAAGCTCTATATACCTAAATCCACGATATTTTCCGCCGCCTGCCGAATATTTTGCGGGTTTTCAAGCTCACCGGACGCCAAAAGCTCTTTGGCCTGCCGGACAGCCTGGGCGTCTGTCTGCGGGATTTGGGTCACTTCTTTAATCAGGGAGTCGTAATCGACCTCCAAAGTGGCATCGGCACCATTATTGGGGCCGGTCTCTGTGGGGTTAGTCGCCTTCGACGGCTTTGCGAAAAAGTCCTGAATATGATTGGCATTTACCGGATCTATCATTTTACAATCGGTCTTTCAAAATTATTACTCTATAAATCATTTTCGTACACTTTTCACGAAACTTTAAACTTTTTTTGAATTTTTTTATTTTTTTCTAAAGTTGATACTTTTTTAGGACGATAGTGAGTGGTTGGCGATTTCGGGTCCTGGGTCGTAAAGTCTCGGCCGTCTCATAAGTTACAAATTCGAGGAACTTTAGCTGGCTCATAATCGCCAATTGTTCACGCAAAGGCGCAAATCCCGAACGTATCTGACGTTTGTAATAATTTTCTATTTGATATTCGGTTATTTTATCGGAACTGTCCCAGATTCTTTCTACGCCCCATAACAATTCGCCGTCCCTTAAGTCCACGAGCCGAACACGAAGGCCGATGGCCATATGAGGATAAGGAGTATACTTCGTGACAGTACCGATTAGTATCGCATCCCGTTTTAGTATCTTGCGGATTGCGAACAACTGCTCAAGAGTATACGTTGAATCCGGGTCCAACTGAAGGCTTTGCCAGGCGGGGTTGTTCTGACGGATAATACTCAGGCTGAACAACTGCTTCTTTTGCAGTGATTGATACAGCGCATCGGTCAGGTCGGTAGAAATCTGCGGATAACCCGAGTCATTAGCCAACTCGACGATAGCGACCCTGCCTATGTCTGACAGGTCCTTGTTCGGATTTATGTAGCATCCGTCCATCACCTGCACAGTTTCGCCCCAAATGCCACAACCTGACAGAAACAAGAGCAAAAGTATTAACGGCGTTATTAAACGAATCATAACATTCACCTAAAATTAAAGATTTTCCTGGTTTAAGGCCGGCTGGACAGAATTGGGAGTGTCGCACCAGGGCCTTCATTTTTTGCCTGTGTCAATTCCGGCCCGACCTCGCCGCCGAGCATTTTAAGTATCTTAAGCAGTGCCTGGAGTTGGCTTTTTTCGGCCTGTCGCATCTCGTTGCGGAAGCCAAGGATGTCAGCTTTCCAATTGTTCAACTCAATACGCATCTCAATCAGCAGGTCGTTTGCTTCGGTCAGTTCTTTCTGTGTCTGCTTTAATT